>Ga0256833_1000281_pt1 | contig 40827 bp, 39 predicted proteins | sample 356284metaG_FD_190535 | JGI IMG/M metagenome (GOLD analysis project Ga0256833, IMG submission 190535) | Hydrothermal vent microbial communities from Mid Atlantic Ridge, Atlantic Ocean - 356-284 | ecosystem: Environmental > Aquatic > Marine > Hydrothermal vents | place: Atlantic Ocean: Mid... | reverse complement strand
TCTTTTGACAACTCTTTGTAAAATATCTATGGCATAATTCGTGATAAATTATTATGTAGTAAATTAAGGAAATAAAGCGTATGTCAGAAGAAGCATTAAAACGAGTAGAAATAGCAATACAAGAGATTAAAAAAGGTCGCATGGTCATCATGATGGACGATGAAGACAGAGAAAATGAGGGTGACTTGGTTTATGCTGCGACTCACTCAACACCAGATATGGTAAATTTTATGGCAAAAGAGGCACGAGGGCTTATTTGTACGCCTTTGCCTAAAGAGTTAGCCCTTGAATTAGAACTTGTTCCTATGGTGAGCAATAACATCTCTAACCATGAAACAGCTTTTACCGTTTCTATTGATTCAACCAGTGCTGATACAGGTATTTCAGCTCTTGAACGAGATGATTGTATCTCTAAACTAGCAAACCCTTTAACCAAGGCTTCTGACTTTGTACGACCTGGGCATATTTTCCCTTTGATTGCTAAAGATGGTGGTGTGTTGGTGCGTACAGGTCACACGGAAGGTTCGGTAGATATTTGTAAATTAGCAGGTCTAGCACCCATTGGTGTGATTTGTGAAATTATTAAAGATGACGGAACAATGGCACGGCATGATGACTTGGAAATTTTTTCTAAAAAGCATAATATGCCCATTGTTTACATTTCAGATTTGGTAGAGTATCGTTTAGCCAATGAACAGCTAGTCAAACGAATCGCTGAAGAGGAGATTGAAGTTTTAGACACTAAAGTTACGCAAATTTCTTATAAAGACCACTTGGGACGTGTGCATAAAGTAATACAGTTTTACACCACGCATGAAACTGAAAATGTAAAGTTTCACAATATTGGAACTGATGTTGATTTACTCTTAAATCAAAAACGTTTTGAACTCATTACCTCTTCTTTGGACTATTTAAAACTCAATGGAGGAGTTTGTGTCTTTTTAGATACCATGACCATTTCTAAAGAACAAGCCAAAGAGTATGGTGTAGGGGCTCAAATATTAAAAGATTTAGGCATTGAAAACATTAAACTACTCACCTCTAACAAAGAGACAGAATTTATTGGTTTAGCAGGTTTTGGGCTAAATGTAGTAGAAAAGATAGAGACAAGTTCTTAAGCTTATTAAATTAAAGAGTAAGATGAAAAGGATAAAATATCCTACTCTTTTTACTAAGAGATGTTTATGGAAAAAAAGAAAAAATTACTCAAATCCCAAAAGCCCAAACCTCTTAATAAACGCTTCATCAATATCTATTAAGCCACGCTCTTGTAGTGAGTCAAGTACCTCTTTACTACATAGAGTGTCTTTTGGCCATTCTCGGTTAAAGCCATCTAGTTGTGATTTGTTTGTCCCATCTACGGCAATGAACGGTTCAAGAACAACATCTCTTTGTGCGTCAATGTTGTTTACCACACGCCATAGTAGCATGTAGGGATTGTCAATTTGGTTGTTGGCTTTATCGACTATAATCAAAAGTTTGATATGTTTTTGAAGTGCTTTGAGTTTGCTTATGACATTTTGCATTGATTGTACTTTATTTACCATTATTAGACAAATAGGGTTTTTCGTGTCGGTAAAATACTGTTTGAGTTCTAATATATTACCATCTATCTCTTGCATCTTTTCAAGTAAAATTTTGTCTTCAATGAAATTTTCAATACCATTTTTGAGCTCTTTATCAGTAGCATCAACGCCTAGTTTTCCCCCAACTAAAGCTTCATCAGCTGTGTGGTCAAGGGCATCAATAATCCCTTGGGTAATGAGAACTTTTTTAGGATCTAGTCGGTTTAAGATGTACTTGGTAATGGCAATATCATCGCAGAGTTCTGGGGCATCTTCATTGACAAAAATAGCATGTTTGACAAAAGACATTTGACCCACACCCCAAAAAGCGTGCATAAATTGCTGTGCGTGACCTTTGTAGAGGGTTTTCATCTTTCCTAGGATTAGGTTATGAAAAACACCATTTTCAGGCATATAGTAGTCTATGAGGTCAGGAGCCATAGGTTTGAGCATTGGAAGGAAAATACGTTCTGTTGCCCAACCCATGTATTTGTCTTCAAGTGGGGGTTTTCCAACTACGGTGGCTTGAAAAACTGGTTTTTCTTTCATGGTAATGGTTTCTATTTCCATGACAGGGTAAGGCTCTTTTAGCGTATAGTAGCCAGTATGGTCACCAAATGGTCCTTCTATTTCCATTTTTTCGGGGTCCACAAAACCTTCTATGACAATATCGACATCTCTTGGAATGTAAATATCATTGGTCATTGATTTAACCAGTTGGGCATTTTTACCTCGTACAAAACCGTAAAGAAGCATCTCAAACATTCCATGAGGCATGGGCGCTTGACCACACCAAATGTAGAGAGGGTCACCTCCAATGGCAACAGTAACAGGCATTTTTTTTCCTGCTTTTTGGTATTGGTCAAAGAAGTGAGAAGCATCTTTATGTATTTGCCAGTGCATTCCTAAGTGATTTTTGTCATATTGTTGAAGACGGTACATTCCTAAGTTTTGCATCTGCCCATCTAGGCTTTGGGTATAGACTTGACCCATAGTAATGAATGCTCCACCATCTTCTTCCCACGTTTTTAAAATAGGGAGTTTGTTTAAGTCTATTTCGTCTTTAGGAATAATAATCTCTTGACACGCACCTCTTATGTTAGCACGTTTAGGAAAAACATTTTTAAGTGCAAAAAGTTCAGGTAACATTTTTAATTTATCAAGAAAACCAGCAGGTGGTTTAAGTTTTAAAAGTTTGTCAATACCTTGGGCTACTTTGTCGGGATGTTTGTCAAATATTTTTTCAGTGAGTGCTTTATTCGCAAAAATATTCATAAGAACAGGCATATCATAGTTGATATTTTTTGCTTTATTAATGGGTTGAGTGAAGAGAATAGGGCGAGAGTCCTCTTTCTTTACTTCAACATAAGCAATATGAGGGATTTCAAGTTCTACATCTAAAGGTTCATCTATGACTTTTAAATTGCCATTTTCTTTTAGCCACGCTACTACATCTTGCATTTTCTATACTCCAGAAATTAATGAGACAAAACCATTAATTTAATTTTACTTTTAACTTTTACACCAATTTTAATACGGTTTAGTTTAACTTTTTTATTGGCGTGCCATAAAATTTTTCCATTATGTACTTTAACTTTTGTCCAGCCATTGTTGGAGATGAAAATGTCAGCAGATTTAATAGTTTTGTCTTCCAGTGTCACTTCTACTGTTTTAACAATTTTATTTTTAGGATAAACAGTAGGTTGTGTAAAGGTAACCCCACATAGCTCTTGAAATTTAAGATAAAGTTTAAAATCATGTGCATTTGAACCAACAACTGCTGAACGGTCAATCTCATTGAGGTCAGAACAGATACCATTTACTGCACCAATGTTTTGGTTGAAAACAGCTTTGAATCCATAAGGTTTAAGGACTTTAGCTACCCTCTCATCATATTCACCATAAGGATAAACAAAAAGGTTTGGAACATAGTTAAGGTGTTGCTTCATAAGGGCTAAGCCTTTGTCCATGTCAGCTTTAATCTCTTCATTATTCATTTGACCAAAGTGACCATGTCCATAGCTATGAAATTCAACTTGACCATATTTACTAATCTCTTTTAATTGCTTCCATGAGACATAATCTTTATAGTTTTTTTCAGTATATTTTACCGCAATAAATAGGGTAAATGGATAGTGATACTCTTTAAAAACTTTTAATCCATGGGTATAAAAACTTTTAAAGCCATCATCAATGCTAAAGGCAACCCAATTAGAAGGCACTTCTTCATTATTATTAACTTTCTTAATAATCTCAATTAGGGGTACAACTTTATAGCCATTATTTTTAAGATAATTGAACTCTTTTCGAAGCTCTTTAGTTGAAATATTGGTAGTAGGGTAGCGTGTATCATCAAAGCGATGATAGACAAAAATATGTCCATCAGCTAAAAGTAGATAGGGTGACAAAAGTAGAAAAAGGAGAAGAGAAACTTTTGCCATTTTTACCCTTTAATCCATCTGTTTACGTAAAAAAGTTGGTGTGTCGAGATAGTCTTCATTTTCACTGTTATATCCACCAACCACTTTCTTCTGTAGTGTTCTATCTATTAATGAACCTGAAGAAGGTTTTCTTAATATTGTTGGATTATTATTAATCGTAGTCTCTTCTGGTTTAGTACTCTCTACTATATCAGTAGGGTCTTCAAAACCAGTCGCAATAATGGTTAATTTTACTTCATCAAGAGGAATATTCTCTGAAGTAGTTGTCCCAAAGATAATATTTGCATCTTCATCAGCATTCTCTTCAACAATGTCCATCGCTTCTGCTATTTCTGCTAAAGGATAATCTGGGTGAATATGGAAATGTACCAAAATACCCATCGCTCCATCAATTGATAAATTGTCAAGTAGTGGAGATTCAATGGCAGTTTTAGCAGCATCATAGGCTGCAGAATTACCTGTACTCTCACCCACACCCATAAGGGCTAAACCTCTATGGCTCATGACGGTTTTAACATCGGCGAAGTCAAGGTTAATGTCATTGGCTCCATGAGATAAAATAACATTTGAAATTCCACCAACTGCTTGAGAAAGAACAGAATCGACAAGTCTAAAGCTGTCTCTCATTCCAAGGTTCTTTTCGACAATAGAGAGTAGTCTCTCATTGGGAACAACAATAATAGAGTCAGACTCTTTTTTAAGCTCTTCAAGACCAGCTTTGGCCAATTTTTGTCTTTTTCTACCTTCAAATTTAAAAGGACTGGTAACAATAGAAACTGTTAAGGCATTAACCTCTTTAGCTGCTTGGGCAATAACAGGTGCAGCACCTGTTCCTGTACCACCACCTAAACCAGCAGAGATAAATACTAAGTCGGCACCTTCAAGCATGGTTTTAATGCTATCATAACTCTCTTTAGCTGCTTCTGCACCAACTTCTGGCTTCATACCTGCACCAAGACCCTTAGTAGAGTTAATACCAAGTTGCATCTTATAAGGTGCAATAGACGCGTCTAATGCTTGAGAATCAGTGTTAGCAACAATAAGGTCAATACCCTCAATTCCTTCTCTAATCATGTGGTTAATCATATTTCCACCACCACCACCTACACCGATGGCTTTAATCTTAGCTCCATGTATGCCAGCTGTAGATTCTGTTATGTTAAATTCTTCCATTTTTTCTCCTTTTTAAAAGATTTTTTTTGCCCAATTCATAAAATTGTCTAGGGGCTTATTAGGGTTTTTTTTACTCTCTTGCGTTAAGTCTTTAAATAAATCATTTTCACTTTTTTTCTCATCATTAAAAGAAGGTGTTGAGACTGAAATTTTTGGTTTACTCTTCATTTCAGGATTTTGAAAATCTCTAATATCTTGTAATGACTCTTTGTGCTTATACTCTTTAGAATGAAGCATTGTTTTACTACCATCTAATTCATACTCGGTATGTTTCCCTGATTCATATTGAAGTAAACCTATAACTGTTGAAAATTCTGCTGAGTTTAAATCATCTGAAATATTCGAAATATTCGTAGGTTTTCCTATTTTGATGGGTATATTGGGCATGAGTGCTTGTGCAAGTTCTCGTGTCCCCTCAATGAGTGTCATTCCACCCGTTAAGGTAATTCCTGCACCTAATTGTTCTTTAAATGAACTTTTATCTAGTAAATCAGATAAAATAAGAAGCGTCTCTTCCATACGACTATAGATAATATTTTGAACCATCTCTAATGGAACGGTGTTTAACTTTTTCTCATCACCTATGATTTGAAGTTTAACATCGCCTGCCTCACCTTGGAGTAAACTCCCTTTTGCTATTTTTAACTCTTCGGCAATATCTAACGGTGTATGTAGCGCAATAGATAAATCATTGGTAATATGATTTGAACCAACAGGTAAAAAATTGTTGTATTGAATTGAATTACCTATATGGATAATTAAATTTGAAGTTTGTCCTCCAAGGTCAATAACAGCAATACCTCGTTCTTTATCGTTCTGCGAGATAACAGCCAATGAAGAAGCATAACCAGACAATACAACTTTAGAAATGCCAATGCCCGCAGCATTAACAGCTTTTTTTAAATTGCCTAAGTTGGACTTATTAGTAATAATAATATGGGTATCGACTTCCATTCTAGTAGCATTCATGCCATTTGGGTCTTCAATGAAATCTTGTTCATCAATTTTGAACTTGTAAGGTAAGACATGTAGAATTTCAAATTCAGTGGGAATGTTGGCATTATAAAGAGCCGTTTGCATTACACGGTTTATCTCATTAATCGATATTTCATGGTTGGGAATATTGACAACCCCTGAAGAGTTCAAACTTTTAACATAAGCTCCAGAGATAGAGATAGTGGCAGTTGTAGGATTAATTCCTGCAACACGTTTTGCATCATCAACTGCATCTTTAATAGATTTAGAAGCCAATTCAATATTTGAAATAGCTCCTTTTTTAATTCCTTGGGACTTACTAATTCCATGTCCTGCAACTTCTACTTTACCATTAATGATTTCACCAATAATTGCACATATTTTAGTTGATCCTATATCTATTGCTAAAATTGGTTTATCCACGATTTAATCCTTAGTAAAATTAGTAAAGTCGGCTTGGATATTTCTTTTCTAAAACTTTCATTAAGTTGGCTTGAAAACTCTGTTCTTTAACACTATCAACATTCTGTTGCATAATATTAGTCTCATTATTTTCAAGAGAAATTAATTTTTGTTCCATGATTTTATAAACAATTACTTTACTTCCTATAGGAATAATACCCTTTTCTTGTGATGATGTAAAGAGTTTTGAGATGAAATTTGCTCTTTCTTGTTGATTTATACCTAATTTTTGTTTATCGGCGTTGTCTAGTGTGATAAAGCTTGACACATTCATATCTAATGTGTCAATTTGTGTCAATTTCTCTTCAGCAAGTTTTGAAAGAGCTTCTTTTTTACGCTCTGCTTCATAAATAGGAGTAAGTTCTTTTTTCACTTCTGTAAAGCTCTTAGTAGTAGGCTCGATAATGTTAGTAATTTTTACTGAAGCATAACGTGTTTGTGCAACTTTTGGTTTTAAGAATGCATTTTTCTCTTTCGTGATGATCTCTGTCCAAAGTTCTGGTGAAAGTTTAGGGTCATAGATATTTAAGGTTAATGTCTCATCAGCTTTGAGTTCCCCTTTTTTAAATTGAACATAACGTCTTAAAGCCTCTTTTTTAGTTTTAGCAATTTGTGTGGCTTCTTTTACCCACTCTTTTACATCTTCAAAGTTTGCCATTTTCCCATCTTTAGTGGTATAGTTAAAGCGATTTTTCTCAAAATACTCTTTGACCTCTTTATCGGTAACTTGAGTATTGTTAGTCTCTGTCCATTGTACATCAAATGTATATTGCTTTTTGGTTTTAAAAGTATCTTTTTTGGGTTCCCAAAATGCTTTTAATTTTTCATCATTGGTTTCAATGCTTACATCATCTGGTGTAAGTACCGTATATTTTAACTTATCAGCAACTTCAAATGCAATTTGAAAAGCTTTATACTCATTTTCTAAACCTTTTGTATTAAGTAGTTTAAATGTTTTTTCTATGGTAAGTTGATCTTTTAAGTTATTTTCAAAAGTCTCATGCGTTAATCCCGTATTTTTTAGATAAGTATCATATAGTTTACGGTCAAATTTACCATTGGTTTGAAAGGCAGAGTAACTTGCCAATTTTTGACCTGCCTCCTCTTTACTCACAACGATACCAAAGTCATGGGCTAAGTTAAGAATTCTCGCTTGTGCTACCATATTTTGAATAACTTGGTTTTTTAAGCCCATTTGTTTGGCTTTTTTCTCATCAAACTTACCTTGCATCATTTGGTTGTATTGGCTAAATCGATTAGAATATTCCATTTGAAATTTATCTTTTTTTAGTTCAATCTCTCCAACTTTTCCTAGGGTATTACTACGAATACCCATAGACCCACCAATTGCACCTGCTAATATAAAGGATAGTGCGGCAATCCACATTACGATTACCGTAAATTTGTTGTTGTTTTGCATCCAACTTATCATATTTTGACCTTAATTTAAAATTTACATAATTTTAGTCTAGTTGTTATTAATTATTAATGAAATAATTACATTATAGAGGGTATATTCTGATTATAAACTTCTAGGAAAATGATGATGAATAATAATACGCAAATTGTAACAGAGGATTTAAAAAATATTTGGCACCCTTGTACCCAAATGAAAGATCATGAAACACTACCTTTAATTCCTATTCAGAGAGGAAAAGGGATTTATTTGTATGATTTTGATGATAAGTCTTATATTGATGCCATAAGCTCTTGGTGGGTTAATATTTTTGGTCATGTCAATGAACATATCTCTTCAAAAATTAAAGAACAGCTTGACACTTTAGAGCATGTTTTGTTAGCTGGCTTTACACATAAACCAGCTGTAAACTTAGCTGACAAACTTGTCAATTTAACTCCCAAAGGTTTAGATAAAGTTTTTTTTGCAGATAATGGTTCAAGTGCCGTAGAAGTGGCGTTAAAGATGAGTTTCCATTATCATCGAAATAGGGGTGAAAATCGCCCACTTTTTCTCTCCTTGACAAATTCTTATCATGGTGAAACCATAGGAGCTTTGAGTGTAGGAGATGTGGAACTCTATAAAGAGACCTATGCACCGTTACTTATCTCTTGCATTCAGACACCTGTTCCTAAAGACCAAAGCGAAGAATCTGCTAGGATTGCAATAGAGAGCTTAGAGAAGATCTTAGAACTAAGAGGCAAAGAGATTTCAGCACTGATTGTCGAGCCATTGGTGCAGGGTGCAGGCTATATGCATATGTATCACCCTTTGTATCTTACGCTAGCAAAACCTCTGTGTGAAAAGTATGGCGTGCATTTAATTGCGGATGAAATAATGGTGGGTTTTGGAAGAACAGGAACGATGTTTGCTTGTGAACAAGCGAAGATTACACCAGATTTTATGACCATCTCTAAAGGTTTAACAGGTGGATACTTGCCTTTAGCAATTACCATGACAACTGTAGAAGTTTACAATGCCTTTTATTGTGACTACAATGAACATAAAGCTTTTTTACATTCACACTCCTATACGGGGAATCCTTTGGCATGTACGGCAGCTTTAGCCACATTAGAACTCTTCGAAGCATCTGATGTATTAGGTGAAAATGAAAAAAAATCAGCTTATATTTTAGAAAAACTTCAAAAATTCAAAACGCTTTCTAATGTCAAAGAAATTCGGCAAACAGGTATGATAGCTGCTGTTGAACTTCAGGGTTACAAAGCTGAAGAACGTATCGGCTTAAAGGTTTATCAATATGGTTTAGAAAATGGTGTTTTACTCCGTCCTTTAGGACATATTGTCTATTTTATGCCACCTTATATTATTAACTATGAGGAGATAGACAAAATGATTGACACAGCTTACGATGCAATTAAAGGGGTTTTATAAAATGAGTATTATTTATACTAATGAGTTATTAAGAGTAGAAGTAGAAGAGAGTGAAATTCCTTGGTTGAAAGTTTTTACCCAAGAAGCTTACAAAGAGTTTTCAGAAGTACCAATGGCGTTAAAGCTAGAGATATTTCGTGTGTTAGATATTATCGAAAAAGAGATGCTAAGTTTTTATAAACCTCAAAAAATAAACATTGCCTCTTTTGGAAATTATGTGCCACATGTACATTGGCATATTATGGCACGCTTTGAAGAAGATTCTTATTTCCCCGAACCTATGTGGGGAACCAAACAGAGAGTAGGGGCGTATCGTTTAGAAAGATTTGCACTATTTATCAAAAATATTCAAGAGTTACTTAAATAAGAGTTTCACTATCTTTTTTAGTAAAGAGTGTTTCTCTTTGGTTTTTATAAGCTCTTTTTTCGTTGGGGTCAATAAATCAACATACTTATTTGCCTCTTGAAGTTTTTTAGGTGTAAATTTAATTTGCATCTAAAATTCTCTCTATTTCATACATAGCATCTTCATTTTTTAATCTAAATTTGACCTCAATTCTACGACTGGCTTCCTTGTCCTCTTTTCCATTAACTTTAATGGTATCTAAGTAAGAACGCCCTGAAGCCACCAGTTTAGATTGTATATTGTGTTGTTTGATGTAGTCAAGGGTTAAGAGGTAATTCATGACAGCAAAAGCACGTTTTTGAGAAAGTTCTAAATTGTAAAGATAAGAACCATCACTGTCTGAATGCCCTTCAATGATGATTTTATCAATATGTGATGCGATATTTTTGTTTTCTATGAGTGCTGAGATGTACTCAATGAAGTTTGCTTTGAGTTCAGATTTAGCTCCCTCTTTTAAGTTGGCTGAACCTTTGTCAAATAAGATATTTGATGCCAATCGTAATGAACCACTTTTTTTGTCTATGTTTATTTTGTTGCCCAACGATGATTTTAGTTCAGCGATGACTTGAAGTTTAATTCCTGTTAGTGATTTTATTTTGGCTTTTTTAGCTTGTAGTTGTGCAAGTAAATCATTATATTTATTCTCTTTGTCTTTGGTACTTTGGAGTAAATTGGTGATTTTTATATTGTTTAACTTCATCATCTCATCTTTTTGTGTTAATTGATTAGATAAAATAAGTAGCTTGTTTTGATACACTTTTAAATCTTCAGCATTTTTATTTAGCGTCATATTTTGTTCTTCTGTTCTATTTTCTAATAAAATAAGATGCTCATTATAACTGGCTAATTGATTTTTTTGTGCATTTACCAATGCTTGAAGTTCTAATATTTGGTTGTTTTTACTCGCAATACTTTGTGATAAATCAATGAGATGATTTGATTGTTCATCTAAAGTACCCTCTTGTTCCTCCATGACATTTTGCTGGTTGATTAATATCTCTTTTTGTATATTTAACTCTTTTCTAACAATGCTTGATTTGATAACAATAGCACCAATGAGTAAAATAAATACAAAAAGAAGACCTGCCATAAGGTCGGCATAAGAGATCCAAAAATTGGTTTCAGAAGCCGTTGATTTTTTTTTAAACATAACTTATTTCACTATCTGCTGAGCAATACTATTATGATACTCTGTAATGGTACGTTGTAAAATCTTATTTTGTTCAGCAGTGCTATGTGCAAAGTTGGCTAACTTGATTACAATTTCACCAACTTCATTGTCAATTTTAGAAAAAGTAAGATTTAATGACTTTTCAAGTGTGGCATCAAGTTTTGTGACGGTATTGTTAAATTCAGCCGTTTTACTGTTAAACTCTAAGAGGGTCTTTTCTATTTTAGTTTGAGCTGTTATGGCAGATTTTGAAGCTTCAATCTTTGCAATGGTCTCTTTTAAATCGGTTGAAACCATTTTTAAGTGATTGGTAATTGTGGTGAAGTTTTTATTAGTTTCATTAATAATCGTTTGAAAATTTTCTAAATGTTTTTCATTGAGTGTCTGAATAAAATCAAGATTAAAGGTCTCTTTTAATGCTTTTACTAATCTTTCATCACGCATCTGATGTTGCATATGCTCATGTCGTTTAAGCTCACTAGGCGACCAAATATAAGAAGCATAGACTTCATGCAGTTGATGAGAATCTTCATCAACTTTTGAAAGACCTCTTTTCTCAAAAAATGACCAAATAATCGAGAGGAAAATACCATAGATAGAAGCGTAAAAAGCTGTACCAATACCAGAGAGTAAGAGCGAAATTTCATTATCTAAAGAATCGGTATTGGCAGAAGAGAAGTCAGGCATAGAGAGTGCAATGGCTGAGAATGTTCCTAAAATACCGAGCATTGGAAAGAGTGAAGAGGCGATTGACGCATAGTTATCATTTCTAAACTCTTTGTAGTAGTTGCCCATAAACTCTTCAATGTTTATGGTTGATTTGGTTTCATTAAAAATATTTAAGGAGTTCTCTTTAATACTTTTTTGTAGTTCTTTTTGTAGGTTTACTTGCTCTTTACGCATTTTACAAACCACATAGTTTGCATTGTGTCGAATAAAAAACAGGTAAATAAAATAGATAAATCCAATAATAATAACAGAGTGTAGATTAACTTTTAAGGGAATAATATTAAGGTATCCTAATATTATGCCAATAAAAAAAAGTGTGCCAAAGAGAGCTAATATTAAATAGTTAATCAAGCATGGTGTAGCTGAATGTTGTTGATTATTCATCTTTTTCCTTTGTAGCGTTATGCTCCAATTTCATTTTTGAAATATTAATATCTTCTACTTCTTGTAAAACTTCTTTGACAAGATAAAAGAAATTGGGGTGAAGTGTATCAGCATATGTTTTAACAATGGCTGTTTTGTAGGTACTTCTGGTTAAAATATTGGTGACAACACCTACGGGAATTTCAGGTAGGAAAATATTATCTAAGCCTGAAGTCATAACTTTGTCACCTACTTTGATTTTTGACCATTTGGGAATGAAGTTTACTTCAATACTCTCATCATTAATACCTTTAGCAATACCAGGTGTTTTTTTCTTTCCAATAAATGTTGCAAATTGACAAGTAGGGTTAGAGAGTAAAAGACCTTTGAGCATATTGTCTTTCTTTATTGCAATACCTGCCACAACATTTTTTTGAATAAGTCCATAGATTTTATCTTTATTGAGTGCTTCAGCTTTTGTTAAATAGATTTGAGAAAAGTCATTTAGCTTTTTATACGAAATGGTTTGTACTTGTAAAATGTTATCAAAGTTATTAAACTTGTTTTCATTGTATTGGTCAAGTTGTTTAAAAGTTATGAGATTTATTTTTTGTTGATAGAGGTATTTACGGAGTAGAAGATTCTCTTCTTTAACTTTTTTAATTGTTTCTACTTGCGTTAAATATTGCTCTTTTTTATCATTAAGAGAATTAGAAAATTTCAAATAAGTTGTTTTGATAGGCAATGTTAAAGAGAGGAAACCTTCTTGAAAGTTTTTCTCTTTTTTTAAGAGAAAAACCATTATAACGATAAGTGCTAAAAATATAAGTAGTCGATTAATCTTCATAAGCTGATTGTTGTAAAACGTCTATTTCTTCTAATGCTTTTCCTGTACCTTTTGCAACAGCTAAAAGCGGGTCCTCTGCCACATATACAGGAAGTTTAATAATATTGGAGAGATGTTGGTCAAGACCTCTAATTAAAGCTCCTCCACCTGTAAGGACAATACCATTTTCAACAATATCTCCAGCCAAATCAGGAGGGGTTTGTTCTAATACAAGTTTTAATGCTTCAACAATCTCTTTAATTGGCTCTTTCATGGCATCTCTCATATGCTCAGATGTGATTTCAATGGAGGTAAGAAGACCTGCGACTTGGTCTCTACCTTTGACTTGCATTACAAGTTCTTCTTCTAATTGAATGGCTGTTCCAACATTAATTTTTATCTCTTCAGCTACTCTATCTCCAATAAGAAGATTAAAATTCTTTTTCATATAATCAATAATAGATTTGTCTAATTTATCACCTGCTGTTCTTATGGATTTTGAAATAACCAAACCACCGAGTGAAATAACACCAATCTCCGTAGTTCCTCCTCCAATATCAACAACTAAGTTTCCATTGGGGTCTTTAACAGGAATTCCTGCACCAATGGCTGCTGCCATAGGCTCTTCAATAAGATGTACTTCTCTCGCTCCTGCACTCATAGCAGACTCTTTAACGGCTTTACGTTCTACTTGGGTTAGACCAAAAGGAACACAAATAATAATTCTAGGAGAAAAAAGTCCTTTTCTATTGTGTACTTTTTCAATAAAATATCGAATCATCATCTCTGTAACATTAAAGTCAGCAATGACACCATCTCTCATAGGACGAATGGCTTTGATATTTCCAGGTGTTTTACCTACCATATCTTTGGCTTCTTGACCGACAGCTAAAATATGTTCTCTACCTCTTTTATCGTATTGTATGGCGACAACTGATGGTTCGTTAATACATATACCTTTGCCTTTTATTAATACTAATGTATTGGCCGTTCCTAAGTCTATTGCTAAATCGTTTGAAAAAATTCCTAATACTCTTTTTAACATTTTCTACCCTTAACCTTTGTTTTATGCTGTTTTTGAATTTTTTATGTAAAGGGGTTTCATACCTTTATTAATTACTTCTTCAGTTATAACTACCTCATAGCCTTCTAACTCTGGAAGTTCATACATTATATCTAATAATGCTTCTTCCATAATTGAACGTAAGCCTCTTGCTCCAGTTTTTCGCTTAATTGCTTTATTTGCTATTGATTTTAGTGCTGATTCCTCAAAAGATAACATAACATTGTCTATTTCAAACAATTTTTGATATTGTTTAACAACTGAGTTTTTTGGTTCAGTAAGTATTTTTATCATAATTTCTAAAGTTATTGGCTCTAAGGTAGCCGTCACATGAAGTCGTCCAATAAGCTCTGGAATAATTCCAAATTGAACTAAATCATCTGATTCAATTAGATGCATTACATCTTCATTCTCTTTGCTTGAACGTTTTTTTTGTCCAAATCCAAGTTGGTTTGCACCGAGTCTTCTTTGAATAATCTCTTCAACACCATCAAATGCCCCACCACAAATAAATAAAATATTTTTAGTGTCAATTTGTAAAAAATCTTGATTTGGATGTTTTCGTCCACCTTTTGGTGGAATGTTTACCACTGAACCCTCAATAATTTTTAAAAGTGCTTGTTGCACACCTTCTCCTGAAACATCACGGGTAATGGAACGATTTTCACCCATACGGGCAATTTTATCCATTTCATCAATGAAAATAATACCACGTTCAGCTTTTTGAACATCATCTCCAGCAGCTTGCAGTAACTTAGTTAAAATATTTTCAACATCTTCACCGACATAACCTGCTTCAGTTAAATTCGTTGCATCTGAAATGGCAATGGGAACATCTAAAAATTTAGCAATGGTTTGTGCTAAGAGTGTTTTACCTGAACCAGTAGGACCAATGAGTAAAATATTTGATTTTTCTATTTGCGTGTCATTGTTTTGTTGATTTTTAAAGATTCGTTTATAGTGATTATAGACAGCAACAGCCAAAGTTTTCTTAGCAGACTTTTGACCGATAACATACTCATTTAACATATTATTAATCTCTTTTGGTATCAATAATGTTTGTGGTGCAGTTACTTCCGTAGGCTTCTCTTCCTCTCCAAAAAGAATTTTATGTGCAGAAGTCACACAGTTTGAACAGACGTAAGCTTCGTTCCCTGCTATAAAGGGATTCTCTTCTCTCTCTTTTGTACCACAAAAGTTACACTCTTTTTTTGCCATTTTCTATTTCCTTATATATGGAATACCACGTTTTGATTGTGTGATAAACTCTATTAAATTTTTTACATGTTCTGAAGAACTTGTTGTTTCTAATCTTTTAACCGTTTCTTGAAGTGCTTCACCACTTTCAAAAAGTTCTCGATACGCTATTTTTAATGCATTAATTTCATCTCTGCTTATGGCTCTTCGTAAACCAGTTAAATTAAGCCCTCTAAGTGTGGCTCTGTTCCCCTCTGCCAAACAGTAGGGAGGAATATCTTGACTTAAGGCTGATGCCCCACCAATCATGGCATAGTCACCAATATGTACAAACTGATGTATAGGGGTAAGTCCTCCAATAACAACATGGTTTCCTAGCTCAACATGTCCTGCTAGGGTTGCTCCATTGGCTAAGATGCAGTTGTCACCAAGAATGACATCATGCCCTAAATGGACATAGCCCATAAGTAGGTTGTTGTTTCCAATTCGTGTAACACTTCCTCCCCCTTTAGTACCAGGATTTAGTAGTGTAAACTCACGAATTTTATTATTGTTTCCAATAATAAGTTCAACCTCTTCTCCATCAAATTTTAAATCTTGAGGAATTGAACCAACTACGGCATGAGAAAAGATATGATTTCCCTCACCAATGGTTGTTTTACCAGTAATAACTGCGTGTGCATCAATAATACTATTTTTACCAATAGTCGTTTGAGAAGAGATGCTTACAAATGCCCCAATGGTAACATTGTCTGCAATTTTAGCACCTTCTTCAATGATGGCAGTTGAATGTATATTTGACAATATTAGCCTTTATTTATCAACAATCATGGCTTTGAGTTCAGCTTCAGCCACCAGTTTGTCATCAACATAAGCTTTTGCATCAAGTTGCCAAATTGCTCCTCTTTGTTTAATAACACTAAGTTTGTAAACAAGTCTGTCTCCTGGGGTAACAGGAGAACGAAATTTTGCTTTGTCAATACTCATAAAATAAACAACTTTGTTGTTCATCGCTTCTTGGTCTTCATCATTTGAACTTTGAAAAGCAAGTACGCCACCAGCTTGTGCCATACCCTCAATAATCATCACCCCTGGGTAGATAGGGTGGTCAGGAAAGTGTCCTTGAAATATTGGCTCAGAGATAGAGACATTTTTGTAGGCTTCTATGTTTACCCCTTTTTCAAGTGAAGTAACACGATCAACCAATAAGAATGGGTATCTATGAGGTAGGATTTTTTGAATTTCAACGACATCATATAACATCGATTTAGCCTTTAGGTATTAATTTTAAAGATTTTATCTAAATATAACTAAAATATCTAAGAAATTTCTAACAGAACTTCTTTAACATCTTCATATATATGGCTTTTATAGATTATTTCAAGCTTTTGCGTAGGTATCTCCTCTACCACTAAGATAGAAGATAAATCATAAGGATTGTTTATTAATTGATTTCTAACTTTAAGCTCCTCTTCAAATGCTGGTGAATGGTAGATGAGTTCAGTAATGTTTTCATAGTTTTTATTTGACAAGCTATTATAGGTAGTTAATGTAATAAATTTAATCTCATCTCGGTTCATATAATGTAAGTCACCTATTTGTAAATCAATCTTACCACGACTGTATTCATTTCGTATGGTAGATAATGGCAAAAAATGAGCAGGAACAGTTTTCTTTTTAATGCGTAACTCTCCATACATCTGTCGCCAGTTTAAAAAACGCTCTTTGACAATCTTATAGGACTTGTCTGCTTCTTCAAGTTCCCAACGTTTTTGGTAAAGCTTAATACGTGCTTCAATGGATTCAGGTTGAATCTGTTGTGAAATAGGCGAAAAAAGTTCATCAGCAAGTTTCTTTTGTTGGTCTCGTTGAATGTTAAGGGCAAAAAGACAACCACAATAGTCTTGACGATAGAGTGCCTCCTCTTTCGCCATAATATTTTGCTCTTGTGTCCCTGAAGCTTTTCGGTAGTCAGGAGCAACAAACTCTATGCCAAATTTTTTAGCCAAAGCATCACCAGCATATTGGAGTTGTTTTAAGGACTTTTTAGGAGAAGTCAAAAGCGTAGAGGTAAAGGTTTTTTCGCCCATTTTAGATGCTTGTTGTGCCGTTACTTCAAAACGTCTGTCAAAACAGATGGCACAGCGTTCACCTTTTTCTGGTTCATCTTCAAATCCACGTACAAGATTAATCCAATTTTCAACATCATAGTCACCTTCAAGTAATTCTATGCCTAACATTTTACAAGAGCGTTTGACATCAAGCAGACGGAGTTGATACTCTGAATAAGGGTGAATGTTTGGGTCATAAAAATACCCTACCAATTTCTCCTCAGGATACTCAATTTGTAGCTTTTGTAAAAAATAGTGACTGTCAACGGCACAGCAGATATGAACTAAGATAGCACGCTCCTATAAATTTTTCGTATTTTACATTAAAATTGCTTGGTTTTGAAGAACATCAGCCTTTCTTCGCTAATATTTCAGATATGACAGATAACATGAACTTTAAAGGCTTCATCTTTTTAGATGAAATTGTAGCTAGTTTCGTTATTATTGTATGTAGTTTTTTTCATCATTCTAATTGGAAGATTACTACACTTTCACTTTAGTCGGAATTTTTTGCTTAAGGTGTTACTTTTTAAATTTATTAAATAAGGAGTTTAATATGTCATTCCAACTTAATATAGATAAAATTTTAAACAGCTCCAGTAATATTTTTTATGAAATCATAGATAAAGTAGCTATTAATAGTTTAAGCAATGCAGGTAAAGAATTAAACAAAGATTACGTTTTAAATAGTGTACTTATGGATTCAATAGAGTATTCTTTGTTAAAAATGAAGAGTGAAGAGAGTTTTTTAAGCCAAATTTTGTACAAGAACTTTGGAATAGGAGATAAAAATAGTAAACGAAGAACAGAGATTATTTTTCTTGGTATTCAATTAAAAGAGGAGATGAGTGAAATTTATGAACAACAGCATCGAATTCATTTTCATGAAAAAAATATTGTATCGTCAATAGAAAACTTAACAAGATTAAGTACTGCTTTTGGTCGAAAATTGCATCAACTAGACGATGAAAAGATGACACTAGATTGTGAAAAATATTTAAAAGAGCTTTACCTTAAAATAGATGAAGCAAATGTTTATCTTAAAGAGTTTAAATTAAGAAGCATCTATCTTGAAAGTTGTCTTTTTAAATACAAGGAATTGTTAGAAACCATTCCTCGCTACCATGAGTTAAGAGAGGAGCGTAAGGGTTATATGCTTTCTAATTGAGAAGCAAATCGTTGTTCAATCTCATCTAAGGCATCACTGGCAATTTCAAGCCGTTCAAAAAGTAACTCTATCTCATTTTGAAGTTTTCCGACATTTTGTGAAGCTTCTATCATTAAGGCATTATCGCCAGAAGTTGATGCTTCAACAAGTTTTTGGTTTTGGGTTTCTAACTCTTCTTCAAGTTCCATAATCTTATTTTCACAAAATTCTAACTCTTTTTTATGAGGAGCATTCTCCTTGCTTCGTGCGAGGGTGAGTTCTTTTTTCAGTCGTTTACGCTCTTTGTTGTCAATTTTTGGTCTTTTGGGTTTCGATTCACTTTTCACTGCTTCATCTTCTTCCCAACCAATTTTTTCTAAAAAGTCATCATAAGAACCCTCAAAATACTCAGCCCCTCCCTTGTGAAAAATAATGAGAGCATCAGCCAAACGGCGTAAGAGCATTTCAGAGTGGGTAACCATAATAGTTGAACCTTTAAACTGCTCAATGGCACTACACAGGGAATCAATAGAGTACATATCTAGGTGGTTAGTAGGCTCATCAAGTAGAAGAAGATTGGCTTCTGTACCGATGATTTTTCCTAACATTACACGGCTACGCTCTCCCCCCGAAAGCACGGAGATTTTTTTGTCGGCTAAGTCACCTGAAAACATCATTGTTCCACAGATGCTTCTAGTTTCAGCAATGCCAATTTTTAAACTCACAGAAGCAATCTCTTCAATAATGGTCGCTTGGGTATTGAGCCGTTCTATGTTGGTCTGTCCAAAGTGTGCCATAGACGTTGAGGGGTGAAAGTTAAGTTTTCCCTCTTGCATTTCAAGTTCTCCTGCGATGTAGTTTAAGAGTGTCGATTTACCTTTACCATTTTTCCCAATAATCGCCAAAGTCTTTCCATTTTCTAAAGCAAAACTAACATCGCTAAAAAGCTTTTCATCGGCTTTGTATCCAAAACCTAAGTTTTCAGCACGGAGATTAATTTTAGCAGGAGTCTCTTTGTAGTTGAAGTTAAAGTTTAGGTTCTGCTCACTTTGCAAACTCTCCATTTCGTCCATCTTGTCAAGCATTTTTTGCTTAGACTGTGCTAAGGCAGCTGTGGAAGCACGAGCTTTATTTTTAGCCACAAACTCCTCTAGCTCTTTACGTTTTTTCTCTTGGTTTTGACGGGTTTTTTCATAGGTTTCATCACTAAGTGCTAAGGTCTCTTCATACTTTTTGCTATTACCTTTGACAATGTGTAAAGATTTACGTTGAATTCCCATCGTATGGGTCGTTACTGCGTCCATAAAATCACGGTCATGGGTAATGAGTATTACTTCACCATCAAAAGTACGAATGAACTCTTTGAGCCAACGCAAAGAGAGGAGGTCTAGGTAGTTGGTTGGTTCATCAAGGAGTAACATGTTGGGTTCAGTCGCCAAAAGTTTGGCTAGGTTAATACGAATTTGATAGCCACCTGAAAAGCTCATGGGGTCTTTTTCTAAATCTTCAGCAGAGAAACCCAATCCAAAAAGGATTTTTTCTATTTTGTAAAAGTTGTACTGCTCCTCTTCACTTAAGATTAAAGAACACTCTTCACGCACGGTTTTTTCTGTAAAAATTAAATGTTGTTTGAGTGTGCCTATTTGGTAGTTTTTAGGAATGAGTACCTCTCCCTCATCGTGATGCTCTTCACCTAAGATAATTTTAAATAGTGTTGATTTTCCTGAACCATTACGCCCTATGAGTCCTACTTTTTGATTGCTGTTCATCTGAAAGTTTAGGTTTTTAAAAAGGGTCTGTTCCCCAAAGCTTTTTGAGAGGTTTGTTAGTTGTATCATGGTTTTCCATTTGAAGAGGTTTTATGGGTGGAATTATAGCATAGCTATATTTATTAATTATCAATAGATTTTTGAATGATTGATAATATTTTAAAAATAGCTGTGATTAATTTTCAGTTTAAATTCTCATTAGAAAATTTATTAGTTCCAAGGTTTTGTTGTACTTTTTAGTCTAGTAAATCCATACTGTTTTGAATACTCTCATCAATAAACTTTAAAAGTTCATCTTTGTCATTAATAGCGGTTAAATACTCAATTCTATGCTCATTTTCAATAAGTGGTGGAACGATATTATTCTGAATGGCTTGAAAAGCCATTATTAATCTTCCAACTCTTCCATTGCCATCGGCAAATGGATGTACTCTTTCAAATAAAATATGAAATTCTGCAATATCTTCTAAACTCATATCGTTACTGTTAAATCTATAAAGTAAATTTTTAATATCATTTGAAATTTTATTAGGAAGCGATAGTTTAATATCTACACCTTTTATATATCGCTCATCTAATCTATATGCTCCAATAGGTTTAGATACAAGTTGAGGTGCTATTTTTAGAGCATCTTCAAACATAATTGCATGAATATCTTTTATAAAACTACTGTCAATAATATTTTCTCTGTTTGTAGCTTCACGAACTATTACATCATAAGCTTTTGCAAATCCTAAGATAACAAGTTGTTCATGTAATGGTTTATCTCCAGCAGTATTCCCATGTTCAAGTAACTCTTTTGTTTCACCAAAAGAAAGAGTTGTCCCTTCCATCGCATTTGAGTGATGAGTGATTGAAATACGAAGTTGCCTAAAAAGTTCTTCTCTCTGTTTTAGTGTTAGTTCATTTAACTTTTTCATTTTAATCTCCAATTAAATTATCATAATTTATTTTTTTATTATATCTGCTTTACTTGAGTGGTTTTTGATTATACAAACGAGGAAATCCTTCGTGTATTTGATTTAATATAACGGGTAAACTATTTCTCTCCAAGGTTTTGTTATACTTTTACTTTATAATTCAGTTTTATTTCATCACCTGTCATACCTCTAAATCCCCAATTTGAAGCAGGACTTTCAATAATACAAATTTCTAAATCGTTATTTTCAATATTTAATTCTCGATAAATTTCTTCAAACAATGATTTTATTAAATCTTTTTTTGTTTCAACTTCTCGACCTTCCATCATCATAATTTCGATGATAGTGTATTGCTCACTCTTATCATTTGGAAAGATCATTTCATCTTTATCAAAGACAATAAATCTATGATATTTTTTGTCTTTAGGAAATGCTAAAGATTTAACAATGCATTGATGAATAACATCTGATAGTTTATTCTTAGTTTTGCTAAGATTACTTCTTAATCCGTATATTTTAACTTGTGCCAATTAATGTTCCTTATGAGTACAACTATATATTAGAAGACATTATATCCCTCCCCACCTTAAATCGTAAAATATCAAGACACCATAAAAGTTCCTCTATTTATAAAAATCGCTTATCTCCTTTTTAAGAGGAATATGGTGATATTTGGACAAAGTGTTCCCCTATTTTATAAGGAGATGTACTCTACCTCAAAAATCAATTTGTTTTCGAAATTATAGCATATTTGGCTATAATTGAAAAAATTAACATAAGAGAAGAGCAATGCATGAAATAGTAGATTTTGTAGTAAATATAGCACGTGAATTTGGATATTTAGGTATCTTTATTATGATGTTTTTAGAGAGTACTTTTTTCCCTTTTCCCTCGGAAGTCGCTATGATTCCTGCTGGAATATTGGCATCTCAAGATGAGATGAATTTAACTTTAGCCATTTTAGTGGGAACAGCTGGGTCTTTATTGGGTGCTTTGTTTAACTACTTTTTAGCACGTAAATATGGGCGTGTGGGTGTTTTAAAATTTGGAAAATATTTTTTCTTTACAAGTGAAAAATTAGAGAAGATGGAGAATTTTTTTGTCAAACATGGTTCATTTTCCACTTTTGTAGCAAGGCTAATACCAGGTGTACGTCAGTTGGTTTCACTCCCTGCTGGACTTTCATCTATGCATTTAGGTAAGTTTATGCTTTCTACAACTTTAGGTGCAGGGATATGGGCAACTGTTTTAGCACTTTTTGGTTATTTTGTAGGAGAGAATGATGAATATCTTCATCAGATTGTTTTGGTAACATTGTTGATTATTGTTTTGTTGAGTATGCTTTATGTTTATCTCAATAAAAGAGCAAAGAAGATATAATAAAATTAAAAAAAATGGAATAATAAATTATGAAAACATTTCTACAAAAAGCAAAAGCTTGCAGACAAACCATTGCCACGATGGACGGAAAAACGAAAAATAGCATATTAAATGAGATGGCAGATGCGTTAGTGGCAAACAGTAAGCTCATTGTTACTGAAAATCAAAAAGATATGGACGCAGGGAAAAAGTTAAAGCTAGATACGGCTTTACTTGATAGATTGTTACTTGATGACAAACGCATTCTTGCTATGGCAAACTCTTTAAGAGAAATAGCCGTCCTAAAAGACCCCGTAGGAAGAGTACTTGATGGGTGGGTCAATGATGATAATTTACGCATTGAAAAAGTATCGGTACCTATTGGTGTGGTTGGTGTAATTTATGAATCTCGCCCAAATGTTACTTCTGATGTAGCAGCTCTGTGTTTCAAAAGTGGAAACGTTGCCATTTTAAAAGGTGGAAAAGAGGCAGAACACTCTAATCAAGTTATTGCAAAAGTTTTGCAAGAGGTATTGCTTAAAAATGATTTGCCTAAAGAGATAATTTCTTTACTTCCTGATGCTTCTCGTGAAGGGGTTGCTAAGCTTATTAAAGAAGATGCTTATGTTGATTTAATTGTACCTCGTGGGGGTGAAGCACTCATTAAATTTATCTCTAAAAACTCCTCTGTTCCTGTGGTTAAACATGACAAAGGGCTGTGTCATACTTACATTCATAGAGATGCAAGTCAAGCTAAAGCAATAAGCATTGCACTTAATGCTAAATGCCAACGACCAGGTGTTTGTAATGCTATGGAGACTTTAATTCTTGATGAGTCTATTGCTAAAATTTTACTTCCTGGACTCTATAAATCTTTTGTAGATAGAGGAACAAAGTTAAAAGGGTGTGCGAAAACCAGAGAGTATATTTTTGTAGATTTGGCTTCAAATGAAGATTTTAACACAGAGTACTTAGCCAATGAGTTAAATATTAAAATTGTTTCAGGTATTGAAGAGGCGATGGCACATATTACAAAGTATGGTTCTGGTCATTCTGAAGCCATTATTACTGAAAATTATGGGGCAGCTGAAAAGTTTATGAATGCGATTGATGCTGCGTGTGTGTATGTAAATGCAAGTACCCGTTTTACTGATGGTGGTGTTTTTGGATTTGGTGCAGAGGTTGGCATTTCAACCAATAAACTTCACGCAAGAGGACCTATGGGGGTCAATGAATTGACAACCTATAAATTTAAAATTTATGGGAATGGTCAAATTCGTTAGAAATTTTAGAAAAAATTGAATATGAATTTAAACAAAAATAGATACTTTTTACTATTTTTACTTTTAACAAGTTGTTTGTTCTCTAAGCGTCTTGACTCTGTTTTAACCCCCATAACTTTTGAGGGAAATCAGATTATCTCAAGCGATGAATTAGAAGAGATGATTGGGGCTAAGCGACCTCCTGCTCTTCTTTTTTGGAAAGAGAATAAGGCTAAAATTAACATTAAACTACAACGAAAATTAGATGAGACATTAGAACTTTTTTATAAAAATGAAGGGTTTTATGAGAGTAATATTTCGAGTCGTTTAAGCCCTAGTGGTATTAAAGTAAGCATTCAAGAAAATAGACCTATTATCATTAGCAAAATTCTCTTAAAGAGTGATTTAGATATTACTAATGAAGTGACGCTTGTTGAGGGAAATCGTTTTAGAGCTAAAGCATTTACTGAAATGAAACAAGCCATTAAGAAAAAACTACTAACGCAAGGGTATTGTAGTGCGAAGTTAAATACCAAAGCCTATTTAACCCTTGAAGACTATTCTGCGACTATTAAGATAGATTTACAAAAAAGAAAACTTTGTCATTTTGGTAAGGTGATAATTGAGACAAATTCCTCGACGATGGACAATGATATTATTCGCTCACGTTTACATTTTGAAGAGGGCGATGTTTTTGATATTAGTAAAATTCAAGAATCTTATGAATCTCTCTATGCTTTGGAGAGTTTCGACCAATTAAGTTTAGATTATAGTCGAAAGTTTTACAACCAAAAACCTGTTAATATTAAATATAAAGAGGTACATAAAAACCTACATACCCGTATGGGGTTGGGGTATGCAACCGATTTAAAGTTACAAGCAAAGCTTTATGCTGAATATAAAAATTTTAATGGTAATGCAAAAAAGGTCTTATTTAATGGACTCTACTCTAGCATTCAAAAGGTAGCAGAGACCAAACTTTTTATTCCTTATGTTTATGATATTGATGATTATCATCTGGACTTACAAAATGTCTTAGGGTATGCAGAAGAGAAAAATATTCACTCCTTTGATGAACGTATTATTTATGACAAACTTTACTTTTCGCATTCAAGTTCTCAATGGTACAATAGTTTAGGGCTTGGTTTTGAAGAAATTGACACGCTATATTTAAACAGTGCTAATAAACGTAATTTACTCATTTATCCTTTTATGCGTTTGGTATATGATGGAAGGGACTCTAAACTAAATCCTAAAAATGGAATCTACTTTTCGCATGAGATGGAGTATGGGCTTACTTACTCAAAAAATAATACCTCTTATCTAAAATATCAAGAGGAGTTGCGTTTAATTTATACCCCTATATCTGACATTACGCTTTCAGCTGTTGGACGAATAGGCTCAATTAAAGTATATGCTAACAGTTTGCCTGAGTCAAAAAAGTTTTTTGCAGGAGGTGCTTTTTCAAATAGAGCTTATGGTTATGAACAGATTGGGATTACAAAATCTTCAAAAATAGATAGTAAACTAGGAGGATTTACCTTAGCCAATCTAAGTGTAGAAACAAATTTTCCTCTTTATAAAAATTTAAGAGGTGCTTTGTTTAGTGATAATACAATGATTTCAGACAATCAAGGTATTTGGGAATTTTCAAACAGAGTTATTACTTCAGCAGGGATTGGTTTACGTTATTTAACCCCTATTGGTCCTTTTAAAATTGATTTTGGAACAAATATTCATAATTTTGATGAAAAAGCCATTCACTTTCAAGTTGGTCAATCATTTTGATACGCTTAATTTATTGGCTTTTAGCCATTATTGAAGTGATTTTACTGTTGATAGTACTGCTTATTTTTATGGTGACGGATTCACGAACCATTAAGTACATTGCTCAAAGTAGTTTAGAAAAATCATCGTTAAGCTATGAAAAAGTAGAAGGAAATCTCTTTAACGGATTAAAAGTGACATCGCTTCGCTATAAGCATAAACCTCTTTTTTCCTCTGCTTTAATTCATTGGAATCCTTTAACGGTACTCTCTAAAAAAGTGACCATTACCCAGATAGATGTGCAAGGCATTGAACTTAAAAATGTTATGTCAATGGCTAAAGATTTCAAATCAGACAATTCAGAAAATTCTATGAATTTAAACTTAGAGGTAATATTAAAAAAATCTCATTTTGATATTAAGCCTTATGTTTATGAGGGGGTGAAATTCTCTTCTTTTAAATTAGATACAGGTGTCATAAAACTTTCTAAAGATTTAGAGCTTAATACAGGTTTGATTGCTTTAAAATTTAATTCTGATATTGCTAATGTGAAGCTTAAGGGGAAGATTAAAGAGAATCAGTTGTTGGTTAAGGAGCTAAAATTAAAAAACATCTCTATAAAATCCATTACAAAATTAAGCCATCAATTAAGAAAAAATAGTTTAAGCAAAAAGAGGAAACAAAAGCATACAAAGAATAGACCAGCGATAGGCTTTTTAAAAGATATAAAAATCAAACATATCTTAGGAACATTAAAGCCTGTTGAGTATGGGAGTTTTAAAATTAAAAATGCTACGCTGAACCTTTACAATGGCGTAATTTCACCCTCCAAAAACTTTAGCTATGATGTTAAAAAAGTCAAGTTAAATGGTCAAACAAATTTTGGAAAAGTAGATTATAGAGCTTATATTAAAGATTCTAATATTTATGCTAAAGGAGATATTACTTTAGATAAAAAACTTTTTGACAAATATCATTTGCCACTAAATTTTAAAGCCTTAAAAACATTAAAAAGTAGTTTGCATCTTAATCATCAATTAGTTGAAGTAGATATTGAGCATCAATTAACAAATCTCTTAAATATTCAAAGTAATTTTAACCTTGATATTAGTAATGCTAAACACCACCTCTCTTATGTGTATGCTGATGGCATCGTAAACGTAGAGAGTAATGTGAGTGGTAGTATGAGCTATGCTGATAATTTTAGTTTGACCAATAGGGTTCGCATTGATAAAAAAGGCTCATTTAGTTATGAGGGAGAGCTTAATGTTGAGAAGATAAAAGGCATGCCTGCATTTGTTTCAAATTATTTAGCCCCTAGTTTACAAGGAACTTATAAAGCTACGGCAGATAATTTTAATATGCAGTTTGACTCTGACCTTTTAAGTGGTGAGTTACAAATGCCTGAGTATAAACGTGCAGATGTATCACTTAAAAGTAAGTTTAAAAATATTCAGTTAAATCAGTTTGTAGAAGCCTTACCTTTAGAACTTGCAGATGAAGAAGTAGGTTTTACCAGTCAAAGTTCTTTTGATTTTGATGATATAACACAATCAAATATTGCACTAAATGTAAGCTCAAATATTGTAAATATAGAAGCTAATATGAATCTTGAAGAGCCTTATGCTATTCATTTTTTAACGACTTTACTAGATGAGAGTGTTTTAAAAATGATGATGCCTAAAGTAAATTTTGATACCATTAAAAACTTGCAAGGAACGCTTACCCTTGACAGGCATCGTTATCTTCTTTCTGCTAAGAATGAGCAAGTTAAACTTTTTATGAGCTATAACAGTCTAAATAAAATGCTTGAAGAAGGAAGTATCTCTATTGATAATGAACAGTTTACGCTTAATCGAGATGCTCAAAATAATTTAGTTTTTCAAACTGACATTGCTAATATTCAAGATTTTTTAGAAAAAATAAAAATGTTTTATGCTATAAAAGTTCCCAATATTCAAGGTCAAGTGAATGTTCAACTCCAACTCCACGATGATGGTAGCCTATGGATACATCTACAAAGTCCAAAATTACAATATCTATCAGAGGGAGGGGTAGATTTATCTGTCACTAATATTTATGATATTGATACCACCTTTAAAATTGATAATCAGCTCAATATAGTCAATATAGAAATTCAAGATTATCAATTTAAATTAGATGATAACGGTTATTTAAACGCATTTTATAGTCATGACTTATCTCATTTAACGCTTAGGGATAATCTCTTAACTATCGATAAACTTGGGGTCAATGAAAACATAGATATTACAGGAACATTTAACTTAGACAATTTAAAAGGTACGCTCTTGGTTAATGCAACAGAGTATGCTTTAAGCACTAAAGACTTTGCTTTGCTCTTAAATTTAGCCCTACAAGTAAAAATAGATAAAGATAAATTTAACATTGAAGGCAACATCGAGATATTGGGTGATACCATTACTTACGAAATGAGCAATTCAAATATTGTTGAAGATAGTGATATTATTATTGTCAAAGATATGCTTCGAGAAAAAGAGTCTATGTTTAATAAATTAAAACTTTATGTACAGATTAAAAGTCGTAAGCCATTAAAATATATTGCAGAAAACATAAGTATAGAGTTTATGAATAATCTCTCTATTTTAAAAAATTATAATCAAAAGATGATGATAACAGGAACAAGCACCATTACAAAAGGCTATTATCTTTTAGAAGATAAAAAAATTATCTTAGATGAGAGTCATCTCTACTTTACAGGTGATGTAAAAAAACCTCTTTTGGACATAAAAGCAAATTATGAAAAAGATGCCTACAATGTGCATATTTTTATTTCAGGTACGACCGATGCTCCTATTATTAACTTTAATTCTGAACCCTATTTAAGCCAACAAGAGATACTCTCACTAATTTTGTTTGATGGTACGGGTTCAAGTTCTGGTAAGGGTGCTGAAGCCTATACGCTTCTAGGTGGTCTTTTTGCCAAAGGGTTGATTAAAAGTTTAGGCATAAACATTGACCATCTGCTCTTAGGTCAAGATGCACAAGATGAACTTTCCATTGAAATTGGCAAGCGAGTTTCAAAAAATGTTTCAGTACTTTATCTACACAAAGATGGCAAAGATGGGGTAAAAGTACAAGTAGAACACTCAAAGAGTTTTGAGACAGATATTATTATTCAGCCACCCAATACTTCAAGTATTGAGTTTCTCTACAAGCAAGATAGATAAAATTACTTTTTTTATTTATTTGAATTTTGTTTATTTGAATATTGTAAATAGTCAAAAATAGCTTGAATCTCTTTTTTGGTTAAATAATACATAGGCATAATTTTATGATATTTGGTTTTGTTGTTCTCTTTATATCTATTGCTTAAACTTAGGCTTAAATCTTCTAATGAATAAGTTGTAATATCAACGCCTTTTAAGAGTTTTGGATTTTTATGTTTGTCATAATATTTGGCAATTTTTTGTCCCCCTTTGCCTGTTTTACCATGACATTGAGAACAGGAGATACCCCGTGGTTGTTTATAGAGCATTCTTCCATACTCCACCGAAGAGAGAAAACTCTCTTGGGTAGAAACGGTTAAATTTTCATCTTTATTATCTAAAGCATTTAGATTAAGTACCAAGAACGTTAAAAATATTAGTTGTTTCAAAATGGGGATTACCTCTGTTCAATAGATTTTTTGATATAATACCGAAAAATTAGTTCAAAGTGAAAAAATGCAACTTATCGATGGAAAATCCTTATCTCAAAAAGTGCAAGAGACTGTTAAGTCTGAAGTAGAAGTTTTAAAAACAGAGCAGGGAATGGTTCCTGGTTTAGCTGTTGTAATTGTGGGTGATGACCCTGCAAGTCATGCCTATGTAAGCATGAAAGAAAAAGCGTGTAAAAAAGTGGGCTTTTACTCCATTGCCCATAAAATGCCCGATACCATTACCCAAGATGAAATTATAGAAATCATTACGATGATGAATAATAATCCTCATATTCATGGTATTTTGGTGCAGTTACCACTTCCTGCACATATTGATACCAATAAAATTTTAGAGGTAATTGAGCCTAAAAAAGATGTAGATGGTTTTCATGCCTACAATGTAGGACGTATGGTCTCAAACTTAGAGAGTTTTGTTGCCTGTACCCCTTTGGGTGTTATGAAGATGTTTGAAGAGTATAACATAGAACTTGAGGGAAAAGATGTGGTGGTGGTTGGGGCTTCTAATATTGTGGGTAAACCCATGGCATCACTCCTGTTAAATAAAAATGCAACGGTCACCGTTACCCATATTCATACCAAAGATTTAAAACAACATACCCTTAATGCTGACATTGTTATTGTGGGTGTTGGTGTTCCCAATCTTATTAAAGAAAACATGATAAAAGAGGGAGCAATTGTCATAGACATTGGGATTAATCGTTTAGATGATGGTCGCTTAGTGGGTGATGTAGATTTTGAAGCAGTATCACCGAAATGTTCTTACATTACGCCAGTGCCTGGTGGGGTTGGACCTATGACCATTGCGATGTTACTTCAAAATACACTCGTTTCTGCCAAAGCATTTGCTAATGACAAAGAAGAAGAGGATAGTTAATGGAATTTTTAAAAAAGTTATATCGGTTTTCAAGCTCATGGACAGGGACATTTATTATTGTTTTTTTTCTTATTTTCTTTGTGGTGCAGTCTTTTGTCATTCCTTCTGGTTCTATGAAAAGAACCTTGCAAATTGGCGACTTTTTATTTGCTAAAAAGTTCTCTTATGGAACACCAATTCCCATGCTTCCTTGGGTACAAATACCCTTAGTGCCAGATTTCAATGGCAATGGACACCTCATAGAAGGTGATAAGCCTCAACGTGAAGATATTGTTATTTTTCTTTATCCTGGAGATAAAAAGACACACTTTGTCAAACGTTGTGTGGCAAAAGGTGGCGATGAGATAGTCTATCAAGACAAACATCTCTACATTCACTTTGCTGAAGGTGATGCCTATATTAAAGCGAAGTATAAAGTTGAAAAAATTAAAGAATTTAGAGGGAAACTCTGGGTAGAAAACCCTTATATGGATAAATATAGAGGTATTCAATACAAGCCAGAAGGGAATAGTGCTTTTGAGAATTTACTAACCCGACCTAATGATATGTCAGCCATCTATGTTAAAGAGTTAGGTGGAACACGTTATGAGAGTAAATTTGGTGAGCCTATGAATGCCTTTTATAAAAAAGTTGAAAAAGACCAATATTATATGATGGGGGACAATAGAGATAACTCAGCCGATAGCCGTTTTTGGGGTTCAGTACCCTATAAATTGGTCATTGGAAAACCTTGGTTTATCTACTTCTCTTGGGATACTGAAACGAAAACTGTTCGTTGGGATAGACTAGGAACATTTATTGATGATTTACAACTTAAAGAACCAAGATATTAAAACAAGAAGAGAGTAAGATGAGATATTACATCGCAACCGACCATGCAGGATATGCCCTAAAAGAGTTTACCAAAGCTTATGTTGAAGAACTAGGACATGAGATTATTGATTTAGGACCTGATTCAGCCGATAGGGTTGATTACCCTGATTTTGCTAAAAAATGTGCCGAGGCTGTTCTTGCTGATAAAGGAAGTCATGGCATTTTAATCTGTGGCACAGGCATTGGTATTTCCATGGCAGCTAATAAAGTAGCAGGCATTAGAGCTGCTCTTTGTCACGATGCCTTTACAGCCCAAGCAACCAGAGCACATAATGATGCCAATATCTTGTGTTTTGGAGAACGTGTGGTGGGTAAAGGTGTGGTAGAGAGCATGTTAGATGCTTTTTGTGGTACCGAGTTTGAAGGTGGACGACACGCAGGACGTGTGCAAAAAATAGAAAACTGCTCTTTTGGGGCAGATTTAGGATAACAATGAGTAGTGAAACAAAATCAGGCTTTATTGCCGTAGTTGGACGACCAAACTCTGGGAAAAGTACCCTTCTAAACTTTTTAGTGGGTGAAAAACTCGCAATGGTCTCAAAGAAAGCCCAAGCGACACGAAAACGTATGAATATCATTGTGATGCACGGTGATGACCAACTTGTTTTTGTCGATACCCCAGGGATTCATAAAAAAGAGCGTCTTATCAATGAGTTTATGCTTGAAGAAGCACTCAAAGCCATGGGTGATGCTGATTTAATTCTCTTTTTAGCCCCCATTACCGATAAGCTAGATGAGTATGAAAAGTTCTTAGCCTTAAAAGAGAGTGCTAAAGCCAAACATATTGTACTGCTTACGAAAATGGATCACGTACCACAAGGTAAAATTTTAGAAAAATTAGGCGAGTATCAAAAATATCAAGATAGATTTGAAGCCATTATTCCTTTTTCTGTAAACAAAAAAGTGGGTAAAAAACCATTGCTAGATGAAGTGGTAAAACATCTTCCTGCTTCACCTGCACTCTATGACACGGATATTACGACCACAGAGTTTATTCGTGATATTTACAAAGAACTCATTCGTGAATCAATTTTTGAAAATCTCTCCGATGAAATCCCTTATGAGTCTGATGTAACCATTGAAAAAATCGATGAAGAAGAGGGCATTGACAGAGTATATGCCACGATTATTGTAGAAAAAGAGACCCAAAAAGGGATTATTGTAGGAAACAGAGGTGAGGGCATTAAGCGTGTGGGTAAACTAGCACGACAGCAACTAGAACTCTTTTCAAGAAAAAGAATTTACCTAGACTTACACGTAGCTGTAAAAAAAGGTTGGTCAAAATCACGTGGTGGATTAGAGGATTTAGGCTATGTCTTTTAATGCTATAAAACAAGCTATTTATGCACTCTATCTAACCAACTCCTTTGGCTTAAGGCTTAAGTTCGTTTCTGATTTTTTAGAAAAGAAAGCATTGCGTTTACGCTATTCTCAACGACAGTTAGATGCCTTGAAAACAAGGGTAAAAGTTATAAATCAAGAAAAAATTCCTAAAGAGGGTCAATACTTAATTATCTGTAATCATCGTGGGATTATTGACCCACCTGTTTTAGAAGTAGCATTAAAAGACACTAAGCTTTTTGGGCTGTGGGTCGCTAAAAAAGAGCTTTATAACTCGCCATTTTTTGGTCTTTTTGTGCGTAATGCAGGTTCTATTCTATTAGACAGAGAAAAAAGCCAAATGTCGGGTTTTTTTGCCGAGAGTAAAAAGGCAGTTAAAGAGGGTGCTTCTGTTTTCATTTTTCCTGAGGGAACGCGTAATAAAACAGAAAAATCACTCATAGAATTTAAAGAGGGGTTTAGAATTATTGCACTTAAAAATAAACTTCCTATTTTACCCGTTTACATAAGAACACATACCGATAAAGTTTTAGAAAAAGCATTAAAAAATAAAAATTTAGAACAAGAGATAGAAGTAGAGTTTGGAGAATTAATTGACTATAAAGAACGTGGAAATATCCAAGAAATTTATAAAAAAATGTTTTTGCTCTAAAAAGCATTAGTTTTATATTTCTTTAAGGGTTTTTCCCCTATAATCTCAATCCACAAACACACGGACAGTTGGGTGAGCTGGCTGAAACCACATCCCTGCTAAGGATGCGTACTCGTAAGGGTACCGAGAGTTCGAATCTCTCACTGTCCGCCATATCATTTATTTTTCTTTTTCTTCTTTTTTAATTCTTTTAAATACTCTTTTGCTGTTACTTCTTTACCTTCAACAATCACATGCGTTGCAATACCACGTTTACAAAGCTCTTTTGCACCCATCCAATAGTCTTGACCCACTAACATCTGTGCATACTCATCTTCACTTAAAAAGCCTTGCTTCACAATGATGTCATGAAAAAAGGCTTCTAGTTTTTTTGAAGTATGCTCTAGTCGTGCTTTTATCTCTCCACCTTTTCCAACAGCTCCACCTGCATAGTTATGATACATAAAGTCAGAATAAGGGTAAATAACGCGTTTATCAGCCATAGAAAAGAGCATCGCACCCATACTGTATCCTTTGTTATCAAGATAGGCAACTGTACGTCCATAAAACTTCTCTTGCATAATGTTGTAAAACTGCATTCCTTCATTGACAAAACCACCACCAGAATCTATCATAAACTCTAAAACATCATTTTCTTTAGCTGATTTTAATTCGTTAAATACTGAATGAAGACCTTTTTTAAGCTCAAAAAAACGTCCAATATAGATACGATAACGGGTATGTTTTGGAGTCACTTCAAAAAGTTTTTTCTCTTTGTCTATGAGTTTTTTTCGTTCAGCAATTACTTCTGAGTAGAGAGTGTGTTGTTCACTGCTTAATTCTTTTTTTGTAGCTATCATTACTATTCCTATTTACTTAAAGTTTTATTATAACAATTATAGCGTATCTTTGTGTAGCTCTGGTTAGATTGCTCAAGCGTATTAATAAACTATTAACAGCTTTTTCATAAATATAAAGTATAATAGTTATAATTTATATTGAACTAAAAAGAGGAAGAACAATGGTTACAAGTAATTATCCTGATAATTTTGAGGAACTTAAAGAAGAAGTAAGGCAAGCAGGTCTTTTAGAAAGAGTACCTGTAAGAGGTATTGTTGAAATGGTTGGTATTGTTGTGGCATTGATTGTCGTTTACTCAACCCTTACCCTTTGGAATCCATTTTTGTTGGCATTTGCTATGACGGTGATTGCCACACGTGCTGTATTTGTTTCGCATGATATTTTGCACCTACAATACTTTAAAAATAAAAAACTCTCATTTAAACTCTCTTACCCTTTTTCGGCGATTATCTTAAGTAACTCCTCTTCATGGTGGGATTATAAGCATAATATCAATCATCATACCTACTGTAACATTGTGCAAAAAGATGAAGACATTAGAGCAATGGACGGTGCTTTTACCAATGATGAGCATAGAGGAAATAATCCCATCTTAGCAAAATATAAGCACTTGATTTTTTGGGGTGCTATGTTTTTTATGAATTATGCTTTTGTCATTCAATCGTATAATTTTGTCATCAAGCGTAAACTTTGGGGTGAGTTGGCACTTATGCTTTTACATTGGCCAATTATTTGGGGAACTATGTTTTACTTACTCCCTTTTAGCGATGCTTTAACAGTCTATTTAGTCCACAATATGTTGGCTTCAGTTTGGTTGGCATTTGGCTTCATTACCAATCACTTAGGTTGTGAAGTATTTGATGAAGAACAAGCAAAAGATTTTTCGTGGATGGAACTACAAATGAGAGGAAGCCGTTCTCTCTCTGGTGGCTGGTTTACCCATTGGTTTTATGGTGGACTCAACACACAAATTGAGCATCATCTTTTTCCAAAAGCCCCACGCTTTAATCTATTAAAAGTAAAAGAGATAACCCAAAAATTTGCTAAAAAACATGATATATTTTATTTTGAAACCACTCCTTTAGAGTCCTACATTCAGATAAATGAAGCACTTAAGGCGTATCGATAATTTATAATTTTTCGTAAGCTTTAAAAAGGGAAAAATTACTACTTTTTAAAGTTTCACTAAACTAGATAGAGTTAAATCAATGCCGAGCCTAAAGAGTTTTTTACTTATTGGTTCTAAAGATGGGGTGGAGTTTTTGGAATAGTTTAGCTAAAATAGCAAATAAGAAAAAATTATCTAATTGCAAAAGGTTTATTTATGGAATTTAATAAATATTTATATTTTGGGGAAAAGGTAGATGGCTATGTAATTCCTGTACTTAATGAGAGAGAAGCACGTGCAGGAGCAGGAATTTTACTTTTGCCTGCTGTGGTCTCTTTTTTAAATGCATATTTAACACATAACTTTCTTTTTACAAAAATATTTGTTACTTTTTTTATGATTGATTTTTTTATTCGTGTGCTAATTAACCCTAAATTTTCACCTACATTAATATTGGGTAGGTTAATTGTCCAAAATCAGACACCTGAATATGTGGGTGCCATTCAAAAAAGATTTGCGTGGAGTTTAGGCTTAATTTTGTCTGTTATTATGTTTTTTATTATTGTTGTCTTTGAAATTATGACACCCATAAAGATTGTTATTTGTCTTTTATGTATTGCTCTACTCTATAGTGAAACAGCATTTGGAATATGTTTAGGGTGCATACTCTATTTTAAAATAACTAAAAATGCACCTATTCATTGCCCAGGGGAAGTGTGTGAAATAAAACAAAAAGAAGAGATACAAAAAGTTTCTAAATTGCAAATAATCATAGTAATAAGTGCCATAATAGGACTGTTTTTTGCAAGCATAGAACTTAATAAATCAAGTAGTTTAACAGCACCAAAATGTGCTTCAGGGAAATGTTCGACAGGTAAGTGTGGTATTAATTAATCCTACCACACTTAATATCTTTATTGGTTTGTTGCCACTTTATAAGTAGGGTCATCTTCCTCATAAGAACAGAATGGTCCTGCACTGGTGAGTACTTTTTTACAATCTTCAGATAAGTGTCGCAGGGTGAGCTTTTTCCCTGCTTGTTTGTACTTTTCTGTAATTCCATCAATGGCTTCAACACCTGAGCTGTCCATAACTCTTGCATCTTTAAAATCAATGACCACCTCATCTGGGTCGTTTTCTACATCGAACTGTTCATTAAATGAAGTAACCGAACCAAAAAAGAGAGGGCCATCTAACTCATAGACTTTTTTGTTTTCTTTGTCCATTGTGGTGTGGGCATTTATTTTGGCATGTTTCCATGCAAATACCAACGCAGAGATAATAATCCCTGCAATAACAGCCATGGCTAAGTCGGCAAGAACGGTGATGATGGTGACGACAATTAGCACAAAAGCATCAGATTTTTGCATATGTTTTAAGCGTCTAAGTGAAGAGAACTCAAAAGTTCCAATGCTCACCATGAACATAATCCCTACCAAAACAGCCACAGGAATGGCTGCAATGACAGAAGAGAAGCTTACGACTAAAACGATGAGTAAAACAGCAGCCGTAAATGAAGACAAACGTCCAAGTCCACCAGAAGTGAAGTTGATGACGGATTGCCCAATCATCGCACAACCAGCCATACCTCCAAAGAGTCCAGAAGCTGTGTTTCCTACACCAAGAGCAATACACTCTTGGTTTCCTGAACCACGTTCTCCACCCATTTCATCGAGTACTGAAAGGGTTAGTAAAGATTCAATAAGACCTACAAGTGCAACAATAAACGCTATTGGTAAAATAATACGCATCGCCTCCCAAGAGAAGAGTTCGCCCATTGGCATGACAAAGCTAGGCATAGAAACCGAAGAGAGGTCAGCCAAATCACCAACTACTTTGGTAGAGATTTCACCAAAGTAAACAACTAAGGTCACCACAACAATGGCAACCAATCCAGCAGGAACAGCTCTTGAAATTTTAGGTAAAAACTGCATGGTTAGCATGGTAATAGCAATGATAATATACATGATGTAGTTCTCTGTAAAACTCGCTTTGATAATCTCTATCCATGAGCCATATTGTTCCACATTAGCAGGAGCTAAGAAGGTAAGTTGTGCCATGGCAATAACAATTGCCAAACCATTTACAAACCCAAAGAGAGCAGGTTGAGGAACTAAACGGATAAATTTCCCCATTTTGAAAAAACCAATGGCAATTTGTATAAGACCTGCAATGATAGAGGTGAGCAGAATGTAGTTGAGTACCATCATAGAGAGTGCTTCTTTGTCCAGTTCGGGGTACATCGCTTTAACAGAGAGACCTAAACCCACAAATACAACGGCTACAGAACCAGTAGCCCCTGAAATCATGCCAGGTTTACCCCCAAGTAGAGCCGTAACAAGCCCAATAATAAAAGCTCCATAAAGCCCAACCACAGGTGAAACTCCTGCAATAAAAGAGAAAGCAATGGCTTCAGGCACCAATGCCACAGCTACCAATGCACCTGAAAGAACATCATTCTTGATGTTTTGAGTAGCGTAATTTTGTAGATTAATCAATAGAATTCCTTGTAAAATATTGGGCGAATTTTAGCATTTAACCCATTAGGTTCTCATTGACATCAAAATATGCTAAAGTAGTATTAAAATCATTGCATATTTTAAGCCTAAAATTCTTATCTTCTTTTTCTGAGATGGTAAGCGTGGGTTTATGGTTTGAGTTTGTATGGGAGTTAAGAAAGTCTATCTCTAAAATCCTCATATCCAAATTCACGTACGACCTCTAATGTGCCATCAAGCCGTTTGATGACAATGGACGGCAATGGCACACCATTAAAGGTAGTTGCTTTGACCATGGTGTAGTGTATTTGGTCTTCAAAAATTATTTTGTCACCTATTTGTAACGCTTGCTCAAAAGAGTAGTCACCCATGATGTCACCTGCTAAACAGGTGTTTCCTGCGAGTCGATAGGTATGTTTTTTTTCTCCTGCTTTGCCACTTTCTCTTACCTCTGCACGATAAGGCATTATGATGGTGTCGGGCATTTGTGCTTCGGCTGATGTGTCTAAAATGGCAATCTCTAAGCCATTATGAACAATGTCAAGCACCGAAGTAACTAAGGTTCCTGTCTCCCAACCCACAGCTTCGCCTGGTTCTAGGTAAACTTCTAGGTGGGGGTGTCTGCTTTTAAAATTGTTTAAAATTGCTATGAGTTTGTCGGTGTCATACCCTTTACGCGTAATGTGATGACCCCCTCCAAAGTTTACCCATTTTAAGTTGGCTAAAAATTTGCCAAATTTTTCCTCAAAAGCTTTTAAAACATTTTCAAGTGCTAGGCTATCTTGTTCACAAAGGGCATGAAAATGAAATCCCTCTAGCTCTTTAAACTTTTCACTTTGAAGTAATATTTCTAAATTTTCACGTGTCGTTCCCAATCGCGAATAGAGCCCACAAGGGTTGTAAAGTTCCACAGGGGCTTGTGAATATTCAGGGTTTACACGCAATCCCAAAGAGAGTTGGGGGTTATGTTTTTTAGCCAAAGAGGAAAAGCGTTCAAATTGAGAAGGGGAGTTAAAGACGAGATGATGAGATATTTTAGCTACTTCTTCAATCTCCTCTTCTTTAAAAGCAGGGCTATAAGTATGGGTCTCTTTCGCAAAATGTTCATGGGAGAGTTTTGCTTCGTGTAGTCCAGAAGCACAACAACCGTCAAGGTACTTGGAAACCAATGGAAAGCTTTTCCAAAGGGCATAGCCTTTTAGGGCAAGTAAAATTTTCACATTTGTTTTTTCTTTTATGTGAGCTAGGGTTTTTAGGTTTTGTTCTAGTAGGGTTTCTTCTAGTAGCCAGTAGGGGGTTTTCATGGTGTGCCTTTAAAAGGAAAATAAAGTGAGAGATGACATTGTCGGCATCGGGGAAACCGACCTACAGCCTTCCAAATATTTTAAAATATTATAGCTTAAAATTTAAAGTATGACAATTTGACATATTTTTAATATATTTAAACAATTTTAAATAAAATTAGAAAAAGAAAGGTTTTAAATATGGGAACAACAAACTTGACAAAAAATTACATTGTAAGTATAATATAATGAAAAAGATAGATTTTGAATGGGACAATAATAAGGCAGAGATAAATTTAAAAAAACATGGAATCTCTTTTGAAGAGGCTAGGAGTGTTTTTTATGATGAGTTGGCTCTTGAATTTTATGATGATGAACATTCAGAATGGGAAGAGAGGTTTTTGATGTTAGGCGTTAGTAACAAATTAAATTTACTTCTTATCTGTCATTGTTATCGTGAAAGTACAGGCAACATACGAATTATTTCGGCTAGAAAAGCAACTAAAAATGAATCTAAACACTACTATAGGAGATAAGATGAAAGAAGAATATGATTTAAAAACTATGAAGTCACGACCGAATCCTTATGTTAAACAGTTGAAAAAGCAAGTGACGATGCGACTTGAAACAGAGGTTATTGATTATTTTAAAAGTATGGCTGAGGGGGTGGGCATACCTTATCAGAGTTTAATAAATCTTTATCTTCGAGATTGTGTTGCTTCTCATCGTGAATTGAAAATGCAATGGCAGTAGGTCGATAACAAATGCCCTTACTAGCCGACATAGGAAACACCCGAATACACATTTACAATGGAAAAGAGGTCGTACACTTGGAGCATGAAGAAGCCATAGAAAAGTATGGTGATAAAAAAGTAAAATATATTAGCGTAAAGCATGAACTAACACAGAAGCTTAAAAGTTTAGCGAATTGGGAAGATGTTTCGCCTTTAATAAAAATAGAAAATGAATATAGCACCATGGGCATTGACCGTAAAGCTTTGTGTTTGTCTCATGAAAATGGCATTTTTGTGAGTGCTGGTTCTGCCATTACGGTTGATGTGCTGGAAGAGGGTGTTTATGTGGGTGGTTTTTTATTGCCTGGCTTAAAAGCATATATTGAAGCGTATGGACATATTTCTCCTGCTTTGGCGATTGAACTCAATAGAAATATATCTTTAGATGACTTACCTAGCACAACTAAAGATGGGATAAGTTTTGGTATAATCGCATCTATAAAATTACTCATAGAAAAATATCAATCGGATAAAAAGCTCTATATCTCTGGTGGAGATGGAGCATTTTTAAAGAGGTTTTTTGAAAATGCACTTTTTGATGAAACATTGATTTTTCAAGGTATGAAAAACGTATTAAGTAAAGGTTAGAACATGTTAACAGTCGCACTTCCAAAGGGAAGAATAGCAGAAGACACTTTGGCGATTTTCGCTGAAATATTTGGAGGAGAGTTCAAGTTTGAAGGGCGTGAGCTTATTATGGAAGTGGGTAATTTCCGTTTTTTAAATGTGAGAAACCAAGATGTTCCTACTTATGTTGAGCATGGTTCAGCCGACATTGGTGTGGTGGGGCTTGATGTTATTACTGAAAAAGAGTTAGACATTGTAACACTTTTAGACATGCAGATGGGAAAATGTAAGGTTTCTATTGGGATTAAAAATGAAGATGAACTTGATTGGAGCAAACCAAACATTAAGATAGCCACTAAAATGGTAAACATTACAGAACAGTATTTTGCTAAAAAAGCTGTGGGTGTTGAGATTATTAAACTTTATGGTTCTATTGAATTAGCTCCATTGGTTGGATTAGCCGATGCGATTGTAGATATTGTTGAAACTGGGGCGACCATGAAAGAGAATGGGCTTAAAGTTGCTGAAGACATTATGGACTCTTCGGTGCATTTGATTGCCAATAAAAATGCTTACTATGCAAAAAAAGATGAAGTATTAGAACTCTATGAAAAAATCAATAAAGTGATACAAAGTCGTGTCTAATGCATTAGACCTTTATGCCAAAGTAGAAGACCTTTTGGGGGTGAATGAAGTTACGCCTGTTTTAAATGCTTATTATCATGAAACTTTGGAGCAGATGG
>Ga0256833_1000280_pt1 | contig 40832 bp, 44 predicted proteins | sample 356284metaG_FD_190535 | JGI IMG/M metagenome (GOLD analysis project Ga0256833, IMG submission 190535) | Hydrothermal vent microbial communities from Mid Atlantic Ridge, Atlantic Ocean - 356-284 | ecosystem: Environmental > Aquatic > Marine > Hydrothermal vents | place: Atlantic Ocean: Mid... | reverse complement strand
CTTGCTTTATCTTTGCTGCAGGCTTAATTTACGCCGACCGTGCTGGTTTTACCCTTACTGGCCGACGCTTTAACCTAACCTGATCCGTGCTTTCAAGAACCCCGCGCCTCCTGAGGCGCAAGACTTAGAGTACAAGCAGCCCCCCTTCTTGTCAAGCGTCGCCAGCGGCGGCGTAGGGCTGTCGCGCCGCCCTTGCGGCGGCGATATTTACGGCCTAAAGCATCGCGCCCTGGCGCTCCCTTACAATCAGTTATGGCCGAGTTCGAAAGCATACCGGTGCTAGACAAAGGCTTTGTACGGCTAATTGACGTGATGGGCGACGATCAGCGCATCGCCGCCGCCGCACGGGTTAGCTACGGCGGGGGCGCCAAGTCGAAGCGCGAAGACGCCGCCCTGATTGATTATCTGATGCGCAATCATCACACCAGCCCCTTTGAGATGGTCGAGTTCACCTTCCACGTTAAAGCGCCCATCTTCGTGGCGCGACAGTGGTTCCGGCACCGCACCGCCAGCGTCAACGAAATATCGGCCCGCTACTCGGTTCTGGACGACGACTTTTTCCAGCCGGCGGCGGAAGAACTGCGCGGGCAAGGAGCGGCCAACAAGCAGGTGGGCGAAGGGAATCTGCCCTCCAGCGAGGCGGCGGAGCTGGCAAACCTGATAAAGAGAAGCAACGAAAGCTCTTATGCCGCGTACGAAAAACTCCTCGAAGGCGGCCTCGCCCGCGAGCAAGCGCGCAGCGTTTTGCCCGTGGGAATATACACTCAGTTTTATTGGAAGCAGGACCTGCACAATCTGCTTCACTTCCTCAAACTACGGCTGGACTGGCACGCCCAGGCGGAAATTAGAGCTTACGCCGAGGCCATCTCCGGCATCGTAAAGCGGGTGGTGCCTGCCAGCTGGCGGGCCTTTGAGGAGCACGCGCTCCACTCAGCCAGTTTCAGCCGGGCTGAGCTGCAAGCAATTTCACGGCTGGTAAGCAGAGAGACGCTCGAAACCGAACTGCGGGAGTCTGGTCTTTCCCGCTCGCGCGTCGAGGAGACACTGCGAAAAATATATGGGAGCTAGCCGCCATTGGGCTCGGCCGCTGGATAAGAACCAAGGACCTTCACGAAAGCCGCGCGGCGCAGCAGGGTCACCAGCGCCTCGGCGGGTTCGGGATCTTCGACGTGACCCTCGAAGTCAAGATAGAAGACGTAGCTCCAGGCGCGGTCGCGGCGCGGGCGCGATTCCAGCTTGGTGAGGTTGATTTCTGAAAAAGACTCGAGCGCTGAGACCAATCCGCCCGGCTTGTGCCTGACGCCAAAAACGATGCTTGTCTTGTATGGGCCCTTTTTGCGGGGCAGCTCTTCCCTCGCTATCACGAAAAACCTGGTGTAGTTAAAGTCAAAATCTTCTATGCCCTCCGCCAGCACGTCCAGCCCGTAAACATCGGCTGCGCGCTTGGAGGCGATGGCGGCTACGCCCTCTTCGCCGCCCGCGGCGATCTTTTTGGCCGCGCCTGCGGTGTCGTACACCGGCACGGCCTCCAGCTTGTGCTTGGCGATGAAGCCATCGCACTGGGAAAGCGCCTGCGGGTGGCTTATCACCTTGCGGATATCAGCCAGCGACGTACCCGCCGGTGCCAAAAGATTGTGTCTTATCCGCAGGTACGTTTCACCTACTACGTGCAGGTCGGTTTCCAACAACAGGTCGTACGTCTGATTGATGCTGCCGGCGACGGCGTTCTCTACCGGCACCACACCGCAATCCGCGGCGGCGGAGGTCACCGCCTCGAAGACGCCGTGAAAAGTCGTCATGCCCACGGGCCTGCCGTCTGGCGCGACGGCTATTGCCGCCTCTTCGCTAAACGCCCCCGCGGTACCCTGGTAAGCAACCGTCTTCGACATAGTCCTCAGTATACTGACCTCATGATCCGCTTCCTAGAAGGCCCGGTGGTGGACGTGCGCGAGGACGCCGCCACGATCAGCGTTTACGGCCTCGGTTTTGAGGTGTTTTGTCCGCAGAGCACTCTTGCCAAACTCCGCATTGGCGAAAACGCGCACCTTCACACCAAGCTGGTTGTTCGGGAAGACAGTCTAACCCTCTATGGTTTTCACGAACGTCTGCAACTAGAGTGGTTCGACCTGCTGCTGAGCGTCTCCGGCGTAGGCCCGCGCGTAGCCCTGGCTATGCTCAGCTCGCTGCCGCTAGCGCTACTGGGGCAGGGCGTGGCCGGCGACGACGCCCAACTCCTCACAGCCGCGCCTGGTGTAGGAAAGAAGCTGGCTCAGCGAATCGTCCTGGAGTTGAAGAACAAGCTCCCGGAGCACTTAGCCGGGCTGACGCAATCGGGGAAAGCTCTTGATAATCCCGCAGCCGACGAAGCTGCGGCGGCGCTAATAACCCTGGGCTTCCGCGAAGGTCAGGTGCACGCGGTAGTGCGCAAACTGGTGGTAAAAAAACCAGACGCTGCCGCTGAAGAGTTGATAAGGCTTGCGTTGCGCGAGTTGCGCTAGTTAGTATTGCTTTTTGTTGCGACTTGGGGAGACATGATCTTACGCGAATACGATAATCAAACCGAATGGAACGCCCTGGTCAGCTCGCTGCCTTTTAGCAGCTCCTTGCAATCGTGGGGCTGGGGGGAAGTCAAGAGCACCAGCGGCTGGCGGCCGCGCCGCATCGCCGCCTTCGAAGGAGAGATGCCGATAGCGGCCGCCCAACTCATTACCCGCAAGCTGCTGGGGCCGCTGAAAATGCTCTACGCCCCCAGGGGGCCAGCCGTTGCGGACATCAAGTATTTACCGGCGCTGGCGCGAGCCCTGGCCGAGCAAGAACGCGGCGGCGTGTATCTATTGCTGGAGCCGCCGCTACCCGTCAGCGAGCCCTATACGCTGCCCAAATTCGCCAGGCTGAGGCCCTACGCCACCATCCAGCCGGAGTATTCCATCTGGGTAGACCTCAGCCCCGGGCCCGACGCCGTTCTGGCCAGGATGAAGTCAAAAACCCGCTACAACATCCGTCTTTCGCTTCGTAAAGGCGTCAGGACGCGCATTGTCAGAGCCGGCGACGCTGACGCGGATCAGGCCTTCGAAAAGTTCTGGGAGCTATTCAGCGCCACCAATGAACGCGCCAGGCTTTTGCAGCATTCGCGCGAATACTATCAGAGGGTCTTCGCGGCCATGGAGCAGCCCGACGGCGCCGCCTTCATTAGTCTGGCCGAGTACCAGGGAGAACCCTTGGCCGCAGGATTGTTCGTCGCCTTCGCCGGCAGGATCGACTATCTTTACGGCGGCTCGAGTCGCGAAAAAAAGAACCTGATGGCCCCTTACGCCATGCACTGGGCGGCGATGACCTGGGGCATGGAAAACAATTACACCGTTTACGACCTTTGGGGCGTGCCCCGAGTCCCCTCGCCAAAATCGCACGCCTTCGGCATCCAGCGCTTCAAGGAGGGCTTTGGCGGAGAGAGGGTGCGGCTGCCGGCCTACGCCCTGCCGCTCTCGCCCCTCTTCGCCCCGCTGCAAAAGGCGCTGCGCTGGCGCAAAAATTACCTCAATTGGCGCGTGCGCGGCACCACCCGCGACGTTCTCTAAAACACACCGGGCCTTAATTGCAACCACCGCGGTAGACTTTTTCGGCTGTATAGGTCAGAATCAAAAAGTCATGTTAGACACCGCGACCATTCTTAAAGCTCTTTCCCAGATCATCGACCCCGATTTCAAAAAGGACATCGTCGAACTGGGTTTCGTGCGCGACCTCAAGATAAGCGAAGACGGCGCAGTAAGTTTTACCATCAGGCTTACCACTCCCGCCTGTCCGGTAAAAGACCAGTTCAAAAAGCAGGCCGAAGAGGCGGTTTCCGCCATTCCCGGCGTTAAGTCGGTGACGGTCACCATGGATTCTGCGCCGGCGGTAGAAGTGAGCAGCGGCATACCCGGCGTAGCGCACATCATCGCCGTAATCGCCGGGAAAGGCGGCGTCGGCAAGAGCACTACCGCGGTGAACCTAGCGGTTGCGCTAATGCAGGCCGGCGCCAAGGTGGGCCTCTTCGACGCCGACGCCTTCGGACCCAACACCCCGCGCATGCTGGGTGTGCGCGGCGTGCCGCTGCGTACTCAGGGAGGGCGCATCGTCCCCATTGACGCTCAGGGCGTTAGCTTGGTGTCTATCGGATCGGCCATACCCGAAGACCAGCCCATAGTCTGGCGCGGCAGCCTGCAACACGGCTTCGTGCGTGACTTTACCCAGAAAACCGACTGGGGCGAGCTCGACTACCTGGTGGTGGATATGCCCCCGGGCACCGGCGACATCCCCCTTTCCGTGATTCAGCTCCTTCCCCTTTCCGGCGCTCTGGTGGTGGGCACTCCTCAAGAAGTAGCTCTGGAAGACGTGCGCCGCGGCGTCAGCATGTTGCAAAAACTCAACGTCAACCTGCTCGGATTCGTGGAGAACATGAGCTATTTGGTCTGTCCTAAATGCGGTGAGGAGATAGACGTTTTCGGCAAAGGCGGCATGGACAAGTTCGCCGAGGTTTTTGGGGCTCCGGTGCTGGCGCGGATTCCAATGGACGTCAACATCCGCAAGGGCTCCGACGCCGGCCTACCGGCTGCCTTCCAAGAAGGGCCCGTCGCCGAAGCTTATAAGAACCTGGCGGCCTCGGTAGTACAAAGAGTCGCCGTTGTCGAAAAAGAAAATCCGCCCAAGGCCGCCGGCGTGCCTCAGGGGAAGAGCGGCGCTCAACCCTTCTTGAACGTCCCCAAGAAAAACTGATTTGCCTCTAGTTACCCCCGCGTTCCAAGCGGGCGCGTGGGTGTTTTCTACAACTAGAATGCAGGTGTGATGCTACCACTGGCCATTGAGCCATTCGGCGGTTACAAGAACTGGCTCGAGGCCGTACCTGGCTACGGCGGACAGGTATCTTTTCATCGCCTGCTGCCAGCGGCCCCCCTGCAAACCGTCGAGTACCGGGGGCGTTTCAAGTCGGTCTTGGCGACCTGGGGCATGGCTCCCTACGCTCACCAGGCGGAAGCCTTCGGCGCTTTGGAAAACGGCGCCAACGTAGTGCTGGCGAGCCCTACCGCTTCGGGCAAGAGCCTGGTTTTTCAAGCGCCGGTTTGCGAGGCCATGCGCCAGGGCGAAACCGCGCTGTTCTTATATCCCACCAAAGCGCTGGCGCGGGATCAGCAAAGCCGCCTGGAAACCCTGGCCGACGCTTTTGACCTTTCCGATAGGGTATTCACCTACGACGGCGACACGCCCTCCAGCAGGCGCGCCGCCATCCGCGAGAACGCCCTGGCGATACTCAGCAATCCGGACATGCTGCACTTCGGCATCCTTCCCCACCACGATAAGTGGGCCGCCTTTTTGTCTAAAATGCGTTACCTCGTCATAGACGAGCTGCACTATCATCGCGGAGTATTCGGCAGCCAAGTAGCGTTGATACTGCGCAGGTTGCTGAGGCTAGCCAGGCATTACGGCGCCAGCCCCCAGATTATCGCCGCCTCGGCAACCATCGCCAATCCCGCAGAGCACGCCAGTGCGCTAACCGGAGAAGACTTTAGCGCCATAACCGCCTCAGGGCGCGGCAGCGAGTCCGAGTTTGTCGTCTGGTTGCCCAAGGCGCTGGACGAAAGCGGGGAGCGCAGGCGCAGCGCCAACATCGAGGCGGCCGAGCTGGCAGTCTGGGCCGCCACTCACGAACTGAAAACACTGATTTTTACCAACAGCCGCAAGGCGTCTGAACTAATCGGCCGTTACACCCGCGGCAGCGAGGCGGCCGAGAAGATACGCAGCTACCGCGCCGGTTACACGGCCGCTGAAAGAGCCCAACTCGAAGAAGCCTTTCGCGCGGGAGAGCTGAGCGTGCTCGTCAGCACCAGCGCTCTGGAGCTGGGAATAGACATAGGAGGTTTGGACGCGGTGGTAATGGTGGGATATCCAGGGTCTGTAAACGCCTTCTGGCAGCGCGCGGGGCGCGCCGGCAGGGGCCGCGAGCGGGCGCTTACCCTCTGGATACCGCGCGAGGACCCTCTGGACGAGTACTTTTTGCAGCGACCCGAGCTGCTGCTCGGCAGCCCCCCCGAAGCAGCGGTCAGCGACTGGCAAAACCAGTACCTCTACCCGGATCACCTGCACTGCGCGGCCTATGAGCTTCCCGTTTCCAAATCGGAGAGTTTTTTTGTCCCAGGCTTGGCTGAAGACGACAAGCTGCTCGAAAAAAACTCCCGTATCCATACGATCTACAAGTCGCCCCACCGCCGAATCAATCTGCGCGGCAGCGGAAGGCTGTTCTCGCTGGTAGACGGCGCGGGCAGAAAATTTGGCTATCTGGACGAGCGCCAGGCCTATTGGGAGGCGCACCCCGGCGCGATTTACTTGCACCAGGGAGAAAGCTACTTGGTTCGCAATATCGACACCCGCAAGCGCGAGATAGTGCTTCTGCCGAGCCTAGAGGACTACTACACCCAGCCGCGCGCCAACACCGATATTACCGTCTACCCCAAGGCAGCGCGAGAGGTCAGAAAAGGCGTCTGGATAGGGAAAGTTCGCATGCGCGAACAGGTGGTGGGCTACGTCAAGAAGCGCTATCTCAGCGGCGCGGTACTGGACGAAGTCGAGCTGGACATGCCCGAAGTGGCGTTCGACACCGAGGCGGTCTGGTTCCATCCGCCTCAGGGGGCGTTGCCTCCCAACCTAATAGCCAGCGGCATCCACGCCTTGGAGCACACCATGATAGGGCTTCTACCGCTTTTCGTGCTCGCTGAAAGACGCGACGTCGGCGGCGTCAGTTACCCCCTCTACCCCGAGTCGCTGCCTTCGGGAGACGGCGCGGTAATTTTCATCTACGACGGCTACCCGGGAGGCGTCGGCTATGCGCGCGCGGGCGCGGAGAATTTTAGCGAGTGGATAAAGGCCGCAGCCGAACTACTAGAAAACTGCCCCTGCCAGTCCGGCTGTCCTCGCTGCATTCTCAGCCCCAAATGCGGCAACGGCAATCAGCACCTGGACAAACATGCCGCTGCGGACCTGGCCGCGGCGTTACGCCAAAGAGGGTATGGCGCGCTAGTTCTCTAGGAAAGGTAAATTTTGCCTTGCTTCTTAGCCAGGTACATCTGCTGGTCAGCTCTGTCTACAAGCTCGTCGGCGCTCTCCCCCGGCTGGTATTCGGCGAGGCCGAAGTTGATACTAACGCCGTAATGTGCTAGCTCGGCGTCATTTTCTATGACGTGCGCAATCCGCCGCAGCGCCTCCAAGGCATCCTGGCGACTAGTATGGGGAAAGAGCAAGACAAATTCGTCTCCACCAAAGCGAAAAATCTCGTCTTCCTCTCGCAGGGACCCGGCTAAAAGGCGGGCGGTGTGCAGTAAAACGCGATCGCCGACATTATGACCGTAACGGTTATTGACCCGACCGAAGTTCTTCAAATCAGCATAAGCCACGCTAAAACCGTAGTCGTTACGTTGCGAAAGGGCTATCAGGTGCCTGAGCTGCTCTTTTAGGCGTCTGCGGTTTGAAACGCCCGTTAGCGGGTCTAGGGCAGCCTCCTTTTGCAGGCGACGCTGCTCACCCAACCTATCGGCGTATGGCGCCAGCACTCTCATTAGCGAGTGCGCCATTTGCAGGTCCCAATCGGTGTACTCGTTCTCTCCGATCAGCCAAATGAAACCGTTGCCAAAAGGTATCAGCATGGCGCCTTTGCTCTCGTCGTCCAGCCATAACGGCGTCAGCGTCTGTGGGGTCGCTGCCTTGGCAAAGTACGCCCTAGGACCTCTAAGGCTAATTCCACCCATATTCAGACTGGCGGGAGAGCGCTTTAATAAGCCAGTGGCGGCGCGCTTTTTGTACTCATCACGAGTGGGGTCAGCCAAGTACAATACCGAGCCCCGGCTCCGCCAGACACCGCGAAGAAGCGACAGTAGTCTACGATACTGCTGGCCTTCGTCTCCGACCTCCCAGCTAAGCTGGGACAGAGCGCGCGAAAACTCGTCCAGGCTGCGCCAGCGCAGCTGTTCTATGGCGTAAGAGAGAACATCGGTAATCGATACCAGATATTCCAAATCGGCAAGACCGTAGCGCCATGCCTCGGTAGATTGCAAGGACAGCACGCCACGACTCGAGCCCGTCTCAAAAGGAACCGCCAAAAGGCTACGGGTTCTGTCTTGCGGGTCGGGGTCTTCTGGCCGGCTCTCGAAAAAGTTGATCGGGTAGATGTTCCTTAACATAGGATCGCTCAAGTCGCCTATCAGCAGCGGCTCGTTCTTCTGCATGATAAAGTTTGTCAGTTTTGCTTCGCCAACCGGAACGACCCGCTGACCCTGCGCCTTCATCAGAATGTTGTCGTCGCCCTCCCCAAAGAGCACCCGTAGCCTGCCGCCCTCCTGTAAAGAGAGGAGTACGGTGTCGTATCTGATGTCTTTCGAAAGATTGCGGAACAGATACGGCACCAGCTCGTCCAACGACGATATTTCGTGTACCTGTCCCATAAAAGAAGTAAGCCCTTGCTGCCTTTGCAGTTTGGCGTTGGTATGTTGCAGTTCTGCCCACAAAGATAGGTGCTTTTGCATGACGTACAGTTCGAACATCCTCCCCGCAGGAAGCGGCAGATGGTGTTCACCATGATTGGCGAATTCAATGAGCCCGTAATCTTTACCCTTGGAAACAAGTGGAATCACCAAAAGGCTCTTGACTTCGTTCTTGTCTTCGGGAAGGGCTCGAGCGTCGTTGGGGTAGTCGCTAGCTTCTTGAATTTCTCCGGTCTCCAGCGCGTGTCCGACCACCCCTCTGCGGGGATACAGCAGGCTGGAAATTGATTTTCTGTTACCGGCGTTTTCACCGGCCGAGAAAGCGACCTCGGCGGCGCTACGGCTGAACAATACCACGCGCATCGACTCGTATCCATAGGCGTCATACATTTCCCGCCAAACCTGCTCTATCGGTTCTGTCGAGCTGATTATCTCAAGCCACTTTCTCAGGCGTTTAGTCGGCAATATTACACACTCCTTTGCTATTACAGTATCAGATACTCCGATAGCCCCTACACTTATCTTAGGTATTGTAGACCATTTATGTTCTCAATGCCATCTCTCCACACCCTAGCGACAGGTTTACCATCCTCCCACAAGGTTAAGGCAAGTGCGGCGCCTTTGGCGATTATCCCCCACGGTCGTTCTTCTCTAGCCCAACCCAGCGCCGCTGCGGGATTATGGGTGTAGGCGGCAACGGCCTGCTTCTCGGATATGCTCCGTGAGGCGTCGAGCGGGTGTCTCATTGCCGATCGCAAGCCGGCTATGGCGTCGGGTTCCGCAACGGGGGCGTCTGAGCCAAAAACCAGCAGGCGCGGCTGCTGCTCTACGTAATCACGCCAGCGGTATGCTTCATTCTGCCTTTGCGGCATGATGGTTTTGACAACTTCTGCGTCATCGCGGGCGTGCGTAGGCTGCATCGACAAAACGTGCCCTTTCAGTCTGGCGACGTCCTGGTCATCCACGTGTTGTACGTGCTCTATGCGAATCTTGCTCTTTGAGCCAGGGCGGTAGGCCTCGACCTTGTCCGCCAGGTTGAGTAATTCAGCAATGGCCCGGCTGCCTATGGCGTGCCATACCGGCACAAAGCCTCTTTCCAAAACCCGTAGTGTCGCTTCTAAGTAGTCGCGCGGATCGTCGAGCGGCATTCCATATCCACCGTCGGCGTAGGGAACTTTCATCCAGGCGGTGCGGCTGGTCAGGGCGCCGTCGGCAAAGTACTTGACGCCGAATACGTGAAGCTGTTCCCCTATCTTTTCCGGTCTGTAGGAAGTCCATATGCTTTTTGGAAGGGCCCAGGCTAAACGCAAGGGCAGCTCTTCTTGCAAAGCCATCTGGCGCACCCATTCTGTCGCCTCGGGCGGGCCGTCGCCCATGGCGTGGACCGCAACGTAACCGCGCGCGGCCAGGTCAGCCAGGCCGCGGCGCAGGTCGGCCCGCTGCGCAGGAGGCAGCTTTGCTGCTACCAATTCGGTGGCGCGCTCGAGCAGGTAGCCGGTCGGCTTTCCATCGCTATCACGGATTATCACGCCACCCTCTGGGTCCGTACTTGCGGGCGACACGCCGGCGAGTCGTAGCGCTTCTTGGTTGACCCAGGCGCTGTGCAGGTCTCGCGATTCCAGGTATACCGGGTTATGCGGAGCGGCCGTGTCGAGCAGCGCCGAATCAGGGTACTCCGCGAAGACGTATCCCCCACCCCGTATCCACTCGCCCGGCTTCTTTTGTCGCGCCGCCTGGGCCACCTTACCTGCCGTTCGAAGCGGATCACTCTCATCGCGTAAATCGAGCGAGTCCAGCCACTGTCCCCAGTAAAGCGGGTGGACGTGGGCGTCGTGCAAGCCTGGCGTTATCCTTTCAAAGCGGTAACGACGAGCATCAGGGTACCGCGCTAGCAAATCCTCCTCTTGGCCAACGTCGACTATCAACCCGCCATCAGTGTAAATTGCGCCAGCCCGCGGCCTCTCCTCGTCATAGGTCCATACTTCGCCGAGCAGCAACATGCCTCCAGCCTACCTCTATACTGGAGCCGTGAGGCGCTACCTTTATCACGGCAAAATACTTTCTTTGGCCATCGAAGACGAGCACTGGGAGATTGTCGAACACAAAGACGCGGTCGCCCTGCTGGTAGAGGACCCGCACAAAGGGGTTCTCTTCGTTAGCCAGTACCGCCCCGCCATCGGCCAAGAGACGCTGGAAATCCCCGCCGGTCTCATCGAAGAAGGCGAGACCCCCGAGCAAACCGCCCTGCGCGAGCTTGCCGAAGAAGCCCAGCTAAGCGGCAAGCTCGAAAAGTTAGCCGAGTTTTACGCTAGCCCCGGCTTTACCGATGAGAAAACGTATCTTTTTAAGGTCAGCGACACTAGGCCGGCTAGCGGCGCCCCCGACGAGGACGAAGACCTGACCGTAGTCTGGCGCGACCCGGCCGAGGTGCTGCGCCAATCCCAACGAGGCGAAATAGCCATAAGCGCTTCCACGCTAGCCGGCCTGCTCTTTTCCTTGGAAGACGAATCATGATCATCAGCGCCTCTCCCGAAGACGTTCCCTCAGGGCCCAAGGTCGCGGCCATCGGCTCGTTCGACGGCGTCCACCTGGGGCACCAGCACCTCTTGGCCCACGCCCGCCGCCTGGCCAGAGAAGCAGGCTTACCGCTCCTGGTCTACACCTTTGACCCGCCTACCAAGGTTTTCGTTAGGGGGGTAGGTATGCTCTCGACTTTGAGCGAAAAACTGGAGCTGCTCAAAGGCTTAGGCGTCGACGTAGTTTTAGCGGTTCCTTTTAACAATAACTTTGCCTCCCGCAGCAAAGAAGAGTTTTTAGGAGACCTGCGCCGGGTTGGGGCCACTCAAATCGTGGTCGGACAAGACTTCGGCTTTGGCCGCGGGCGCAGCGGCTTACCAGCCGACCTAAACGAAGTCGCCTATACTTCGGTAGTACCGCTGCTAGAGCTAGAAGGGGAACCGGTCAAGAGCACCCGCATCCGCGAACTGCTGCAAAAAGGCGACGTTGAAAGCGCTCGCCACCTGTTAGGCCGCCACTATTCCGCTCGGGGGCTGGTAGCGCGCGGCGACGGCGTTGGCTCTCTGCTGGGCTTTCCCACCGCCAATATCGAGCCGGCGACTAACAAAGTCCTGCCGCGCGGGGTATTCGCGGCGCGCGCCGGCGCTGCTAGCGGTGATTATCCCGCGGTTGTCAACGTCGGCACGCGCCCTACCGTCGGCGGCCAAGACCTGCGTTTTGAAGCCCACCTGATCGGTTACCACGGCGACCTTTATGGTCATGAGATAGAAGTAGCGTTTTTGAAAAAGCTGCGTGATGAAAAACGTTTCTCCGGCCTGGAAGATCTGCGCCGCCAAATAGCTGAAGATACACTGTTAGCTCGCGACTTTTTCGGCCTTTGAGGTAAGCTGCGGTCAATGCGCGCCGTTCCAGATCTTAGCGACTGTCCGGCAGACAGCCGACTGGCCGCTCACAGCCAGGCGGCGGCCATGGCGGCCACGCTCCAGCCCAACGAGGTTCCCGCCCGTGGCATCGAACCGCTAATCCAAGCCGGCGGCGCTGCCTGCGTGAAGTCTATTCTCAAGCCGATTCTGGTCTATTGCGCCAAAGGCGCCCGCGGCCAGTACGCGTTAACCTACCTGCAGGCCCTGGGCGACAAGAACCTCAAAACCTCAAGGGAGGCTTTAGCGCCTGGGCCCAGGCCGGCTTGCCCATCAAGAAAAAGTAGATTTGTCGAGCCTCCTTTGCAATGAGCTCCTAACGGGGCTCATTCTTATTGCGATAGGCGTTTTCGGGCTAGCCCGCGGCGTCGGGGAAAGCCCATTGCACCTCCTCGCGGCCGCCGTCAAAGTGCAGTAATGCCGCAAGACGCGCCCGCGAATAGACGCGGTGGGGTCTTTCAGGAATGAAAGCTGTAATAATATCTACCCAGCGTGGTTTTTGGAACTCCAAGACAACGTGTAAAGGCAGGCGCAGGCGGGCTCCGAAGATCATATATCCCAGGACCAGCATCCGTTCGTCCTCAGGATAAAGGGCCAGCTCTCGTCCCCATTTGAGCGCGCTTAGAACGTCTTTCTCGACAAAGCCTTCCTGCAGCATGTGCCTGGCGGCGTGTGGGCCCAGCCTGTAGCGACCCGCCTCAATGAGAGGCAAGAGTTCGTTCAACCTGCGCAGCTTCGCCACCACGGACCCCTTCACCAATTTAACCCTATTTAGGGATTTCCGCTCAATCTCCGCGTGCGGCGATCACCGCTCCATAGACCGCCCTAGCCCCTCCCGCGCGTAGTACTCTTTCTACCGCCCTAAAGGTTCCCCCGGTCGTCCAAACGTCATCGACGAGCAGCCAAGTCTGCTGCTTCAGGATCATCCTCAGGTAAAAAACACCGGCCTTGACGGCGGACCTTTCGTCGCGGCCTCTACGCGTCTGACTGGGTGCATACCTGCGGGCTAGCACCCTTTGGTAAGGCAATTCCAGCTCTGCCGCTATCTCCCGAGCCAACACCTCAGCGGGGTTATAGCCTCGCAGCCAGGAGCGCCACCACATCGTTGGCACGGCCGTCACCGCTTCTGGCCGCCACTCCGCAGCCCTGACACCTTCAGCCAGCTTTTGCGCCAGGATTGGAACTAGGTTCCGCCCGCCGCGGTATTTAAGGGATCGCACTACGTCTTTATATTTGCGGTAGTTTCCCAGGTACAAAAGGTTGTGTCTGCGAGCTGCATGCATCTCCCTTGCGCAGGAAGAACACACTCCGGGCCCGTCCAGCTCACGACCGCAAAGGGGGCAGTTGGATCCCAAAATGCTGTCAGGACTCGGCCAGCGCATTTCGCAGTCCCTCGTCGAAGGGGGGGTAGTGTATTCCCTTTTCAGTAACTATGCCCGTGATGAGACGATGCGGCGTGACGTCGAAGGCCGGATGTCGCGCCGGGAAGCCCTCCGGCGCGATAGCGACCCCGCGAATAGTGGTGACCTCTTCTGGGCTTCTCTCTTCTATGGGGATAGCGCCGCCGTTCGCCAACTTTGAGTCTACCGAAGAAAGTGGTAGAGCGGGGTAGAAAGGAATGCCGTGTTGCTGCGCCAGAACCGCCAGCCCGTAAGTTCCTATCTTATTAGCGAAGTCGCCGTTAGAGGCCATGCGGTCTACGCCTACCATCACTTGGTCTACTTCGCCCAGCTTCATAAAATGGGCGGCCATGTTGTCGCTTATCAGCGTTGCCGGCACGGCGGCTTTCTGCAGCTCCCAAGTGGTCAAGCGCGCCCCTTGCAGGTAGGGACGTGTCTCGTCCACCCAAACATGCTCTATTCTCCCTTGGCGGTACGCCTCGATGATCGCCCCCAAAGCAGTTCCATAGCCTCCAGTAGCTATGGGCCCTGTATTGCAGTGGGTTAAGACCTGACCTTTCAACACCCTCGCACCGTTTTTGCTAATGGCCAGCTCCGTTTCTTCTACTTCGCGCCATATTTCCCGCGCCTCTTTTAAGCTGCCCTCGAGGTTTCCTTTGAGAGGCCGCATCCGAGCCAAGGCGTAGTAGAGGTTCACCGCCGTGGGGCGGCTCTGCGCCAGCAACCCTTCGGCCTGGTCAAGGTCTTCTGCGGCGATGTGAGCCAAAACCATGCCGTAGGCGGCCGTTACGCCTATCGCCGGCGCTCCGCGCACCACCATGTCCTTTATGGCGCGCGCCGTGTCTGCGGCGCTGTTAAGAGGTAACCACACCTCCTCCTGAGGCAGGCGGCGTTGGTCTAACAGGTAAAGGGTGCTTTCTGCGGGCTCCCAACGAAAAGGCAGAGTCCTCTCCATAGGGATATATTATTGAATCGTGTTTTTATTCGGCAAGCCTGCATGAACATTCTCTGCCCGTTTTCAAGACTGTTCGGGGTAGAGAATGGCCTTTACGCCTACTCCTCTCTGCAGCAAGGCAAATGCTTCCTTGTAGTCGGCCATGGCGAAATGGTGGGTAATCAACGGTTGCAGGTCTACTCGGCCACTGTAGATTAGACCGCTGCCCTGGTACCAGGTCTGATAGAGCCTTCTGCCCGCTATACCCAGCGCGGTTATTCCGCGCATCACCAACTCGCCGGCCAAGTCAAAATTAATTGGGTCGGAAGGTATCCCTAATATACGCGCCTCTCCGCCGGGCATGAGCGCTTGCAGGCCTTGATGAATCGCTTTTTCACTGCCCGAAAACTCGAGCAGCACCTCAACTCCCTTGCCCCCGGTAAGCTGCTTTATGGTCTGCACAGGGTCTTTTTCGGCCACGTTTATCACCCGGTCAGCGCCCATCTTCCTGGCGAAATCCAGCCGGTATGGCTGTAAATCTGTTACCGCCACCAAGGTGGCGCCGCTGGCGCGGGCCACCGCCACCGCCATCAAGCCGATCGGGCCGGCTCCGGTAATCAATACCGACTTTCCTTCAACGCCCACGCCGGAATAAACGGTATGCACTGCGTTACCGAAGGGCTCGAGCACCGCGGCAATCTCCCACGGCAGGTCTGGAGGATTCACCCAGGCGTTCTCCGCCGGAACGGTGGCGTACTGGGCGTATCCACCGTCTATGTCAACCCCGAGGATATGCGTGTTCTAGCAGATGTGGCCTTGGCCGGTACGATACTGATAGCAGGTGTGGCAGACTACGTGGCTCTCCACTCTTACGTGATCGCCCACCCGCGGAGTCGTTACGCTTGGCCCCGTCGCTACCACTACCCCGGCGAACTCGTGGCCGCTTATCAGCGGCGGCTTCAATCGTCCGGCTGCCCAGTGATCCCAGCGCCAGATATGCAAGTCCGTGCCGCAGATGGAGGCCGCATTTACCTCGACCAGTATTTCTGCGGGCCCCGGCTGACGGTCCTCTACTTCGCAAAGACCAAACCCGGCCGCGCCCCAGCCTTGATTAGGGCTTTCATGATTTCAGCCTATAACGCCGCAAAGATTATAATGAACTGACTAAAGAGGTGATTCATGGCCGGTCACAGCAAATGGGCTCAAATAAAAAGGAAAAAAGCCGCCAACGACAATAAGCGCGGCAAGTTGATCACTAAACACATGCGCGCAATATCCGCCGCCGCCCGCTCGGGCGGCGGCCCCGACCCCGCCGGTAACGTGCAGCTACGTAACGCCATTGAGGCCGCCAAGCGGGATGACGTCCCCGGTGACAACATAGAGCGCTTGCTGGCCAAGCTGCGCGGCGAGGGCGAAGGCGCCAGCAAGTTCGAAGAAATTGTCTACGAAGGCTACGCCCCGGGAGGGGTAGCGTTGCTAGTCTTTGCGCTCTCCGACAATCGCAACCGCACCGCCAGTGAGGTGAGGCACGTTTTTAGCAAGCACGGCGGCTCTTTGGGCTCGAGCGGAGCGGTGGCCTGGCAGTTTGAGCGCAAGGGCCTGATAGTACTTCCCATAGCCGGCGAAGAGGCGCAGGAGGCCGCCATAGACGCCGGCGCGGTAGACCTAGAAGAATCCGAAGGCTTGCTGGAGGTATACACCGAGCCTAACGAGGTATTCAACGTCGCCCAGACCCTGGAAGAATCCGGCTTTAAAGCCGACTCCGTCGAAATAACGATGATTCCGCAAAACACCACCTCACTCAGCAACGACGAAGCGCAAAAGGTGCTGCGCCTGATCGACGCTTTAGAAGACCTGGACGACGTTCAGAACGTCTACTCGAACCTCGACCTCAGCGGCGTAGAGGCATAACGTGATTGTGCTGGGCGTAGACCCAGGCATTAGCAACCTGGGAATTGGCATAGTCAGCGGCAATAGCGCCAAAGCCGACTATGTTTACGCGGAACTGGTTAAAACGAGCCACCGCCAAGCGGCCCCCAAGAGGATAGCCGCAATTTTCGACAGCTTGCACGGGGCAATTAACGAATACGAGCCGGAGGCGATAGCGGTGGAGGCCCAGTTCTTCTACCGCCAAAACGAACTGGCCTACAAGGTCGGCTGGGCCATGGGGGCGGTTTTCCTCGCCGCCGCCCAGGCCGGGCTAGAGGTTTTTCAGTACGGGCCCATGGAGGTAAAGCGCGCCTTGGTAGGGACGGGCCATGCGGACAAAAATCAGGTGGCCTTCATGGTCCGGGCTTTACTCAAGATGAAGAAAACTCCCGCCAGCAGCCACGTGGCCGACGCCCTGGCGATCGCGCTAACGCACTTAGCGCACCTGCGTACCACTACCACGGCGCTGGTCAGGTAACCCTTTTGGGGGTAGCCGCACGTTTCAGCAAGATATATGCTGCGATTGTCAGAAAGGGGGTAGAGGAGTGAAGAAACTGCTTGTTGCGGCTCTTTTGATGACGGGCGGCCTTGGCCTGGGGCAGGGAGTGCGCAGCCTGGGAATGGCCGGGTTGAACCTGCCAGGACCCTGGGCCGCGCCGCTAAACCCGGCTTTCGCCGCCTTTCCCGCCGCGGGGTACGGGCCCGACGCCGGCTTCTCCCTGCCGTTGGGAGTAATCAATCTGGCCCTCAGACCCAGCACCAGTCCCCTCTACTACTTCAGCGACCGCGCCCGCTTCAAAAACAACTTTGACCTTCTCGCCTTCTACGACCAGGTTTCGCACCCCTACGAGTTGGAGATCAATACTCCCTCCAGCCCTCGCGAGATAGTCTTCGACGTCAGCGCCGACGGCGTCAGCATCCGCGACGGCTCCGGTAGGCCTTTTGACCTGGGGAGTTACAAAAACGGCGGAGCCGGCGCATACCAGCCGCCCAAACCGGCTTTCGAATTGGCTATACCCACCGGCCTGCCCGGCCTGCAGTTTTCGGTAGGGGCATTCTTTTCCAGCGGCGGTTTGGGTCTCGAGCCGGGCCCTAATCTGGCGCGCGACCTTTCCCGCGGTTATCTGCAAGCCGACAGCGAGTATCGGTTAAGCGCGTTTGGGTCTGCGCAAGCCGGGCTGACCGTACGCCTGGGTTACGCCGGTCGCATGCCGCGTCTGCCTGGCCTGACGGCCGATTTGTACCTGGGCGGCGGGGTGCAAGCTTTTTACGGTCTGGCGTATGCAGACGCCAAGCTGACCGCCATTACCGAAACCGACAGCCACGGCGCGCCCGGTCCGGTCGGCTACGCCAGCGAGGTCTTTTTGGTCAGGCCCGGGCAAGGCTCAGGTTATGGTGGGCGGCTCGACCTGGGAATGGCGCTCGACTTTGGCGACGGAGCGTTTGGCTTGGGCGTCAACAATCTAGTGGGCATGGCGCAGTGGAACGGCAGCCTGCGCAGCACCGATAAAGACGGCAACGTTCTGCGCGACGGGCCCGCCAGCAGGTCGTTCGGCGGCTTTAACCCCGCCGTCTATCTGAACGGGGCCTACAAGCAGCCCCTGGAAAGCGGCGGCGATATCTTGCTGGGAGCCGACCTGAGTTATGGCTATGGCGAACTTGGCACGCACTTCGGTCTGGAGTACCGACTTGCCATACTGAGGCTGCGCGCCGGCTTGGGTTACCAAAACGGTCTTAGAGTAGGCCTGGGAGCCGGAGTTTCTTTACCTCACCTGTCTTTTGACGCCGCGCTGACGACTCACCAAGCCGCGTTTAGCGGCGAAACGGTCTTTGGCATAGCCGCCAGCATCGGCTTTGCGCTATAGCGGGAGGCGAGATGAAAAAAACACTTCTTCTGCTAGGAATCCTGGTCGCCATGACCGCCTGCAGCGGCAAAACCGTATTGACGAGCAAGGTTGACGTGCTTTCTTTCGTAAACTCATCAGGCGGCTCGCAGACTTCGGGAGACGTCAACGTCCCGGGTAGTATCCGTATATACGTTCCCGACGCTGACGGCAACATTCTTAGCCCCGATGCGGGTCTGCTGGTGGACGGCGTACCGGTTCTGCAAGACCTCTACGGTTTTGCAGTCGAGTTGAAGATCGCCGTCAAAAATACCGGCTCGAGCCCCATCACCGCCAGCGCCGACTTTCGCCTGGCACGCGCCGCCGACGACGCCAACATTTACGACGGTCACGACGACTCCAGCCTCAGTCACGCCTCCATTAGCTTGGCCCCAGGCGCCAGCGGGACCGTCTCCCTGAACGCCGTTTTGCGCCAAGGCGACCCCCAACTTGACCTGGTAAACCAGGATGGCTTCAGGATCGGAGTAGAGTTGGACGCAAGCGGTAACGGCGACATACATTACGAGATAACATCATTTATCGTTTCGCTGCAGCAAAAACCTTTTTCACTGATCCCCGACGATTGAGCTAGCCGCCTTGCGCTCGAATTGCCTGGGGCTTAAACTTGCCCTGCGAAGGGAGATGAGAATTGGAGCAGCACAAGCTTTTCAAAGGTAAACGAGCGCGCACCCCACGAGGAGAGGTAGTCGTAGAGGTTTCTGGGGTGCGCAAGCGCTTTGATGGCGGTACCCAGGCTCTCGACGGAGTTACTTTGCAGGTTATGGCGGGTGAGTTTTTCAGCCTGCTGGGGCCTTCCGGCTGCGGCAAAACTACCCTGCTGAGAATACTGGCGGGTTTTGAAAACCCCGACGAAGGAGTAGTTCGCATCAACGGCCAGGACATGCGGTCTGTACCTCCTTATCGCCGTCCGCTAAACCTCGTTTTCCAAAACTACGCCCTCTTCCCGCATATGAACGTCTACGACAACATCGCTTTCGGTCTGAGGATGAAGCGCTTGCCAGCCTCCGAAATAGGCTCCAGAATATCTTGGGTGCTGGACCTGGTTGACATAGCAGGACTGGAAAAACGCAGGCCAGATGAGCTATCCGGAGGACAAAAACAGCGCGTAGCGCTGGCGCGCGCCCTGGTCAACGAACCAGACGTACTCTTGCTCGACGAACCCTTGGGGGCGCTCGACTATAAGCTGCGCAAGCAGCTGCAGGTAGAGCTAATGAACCTGCAGGAAGAGCTTGGCCTGACCTTCATTTACGTCACCCACGACCAGGAAGAGGCTCTGGTAATGAGCGATCGCCTGGCGGTAATGCGCCACGGCAAAATCGAACAGCTAGACTTTCCTGAAGCCGTATACGAAAGACCTACGACCCGCTTCGTAGCACAGTTTTTAGGAGCCTCCAATCTCATACCGGCCGCCGCTCTGGACGAGTCGCGCACCACCACCCCGCTAGGAGACCTGGCGGTAAAAGAAGCACTGGCGCCAGGGCGCCGTTACACCCTTTCCATCCGACCAGAAAAATTACGCTTGCACCGCACTCGCCCGCCTCGCGCCAACGTAGTGCCGGTGCGCGTGGACGACATAATCTATACCGGCGCTGAAAACCAGTATCTCCTCGATGCTGGCCCGCTCGAGTTGATAGCGTACACTCTCAACGCCGACATTCAAGAGCCGGGGTTCGAAGAATTCGACTACGACGAGAACGTTTTCGCCGAGCTGCCTCCGGAAAACCTGGTGGCGATAGATGGGTAGTAGAGGCGATTGGAAAAAGCTGCTGCCTACGGCGCTGCCCGGGGCGGCTTGGCTGGTGGCGTTCATGCTGCTGCCCAGCCTCTTCGTTTTTTACGCTTCTTTTTTGCAAAGAGGCGCCAACGGCTGGATTAGCGGCCCGCTTACTCTGAGCAATTACCTGCGATTCCTTGGCTTGGACGGCGAGAGCTTCGACCCGCTCTACCTGAAAATTCTCTGGCGTAGCTTGCTATTGGGAGGTGTCACCACGGCGGTAGTGGTGCTACTGGGCTACCCCTTCGCCTTTTTTATTGCCCTGAGCAAGCGCAAAAACTTGCTGTTGCTGCTCGTCGTGCTTCCCTTTTGGACCAACTTTCTCATCCGCGTCTACGCCTGGATAGTAATCTTCCAGCGCCGGGGCGTCCTCAACGCTTTCCTAGCCTCAGTAGGCTTCAATCCGCTGCACCTCTATCCCAGCTGGACTGCAGTCTACGTAGCAACGGTTTACACCTACCTGCCTTTCCTAATACTGCCGCTCTACGCCTCCGTAGAAAAGATAGACTGGACCCTCCTCGAAGCCGCCTACGACCTAGGCGCCGGACGTCTGCGCGGATTCTTCCACGCCATTTTGCCGCAAACAATAGCTGGGCTCGTCTCCGGAGTAATGCTCGTCTTCATTCCCGCAGTAGGAACGTTCGTAATCTCCGATCTGCTCGGCGCCGGAAAAACGGTTCTCATAGGAAACGTCATTCAGCAACAGTTCGGCTCTTCGCGCGATTGGGCCTTCGGCTCGGCCGCAGCTTTCGTGCTGATGGCGGTAGTCTTGCTCGGCCTCTGGATATACGCGCGCTGGGCCGGCGAAAAGGGCCTGGAGGATCTGCTATGAGCGGCCGCCGTCTACTGACGGCGCAGGGACTGCTGGTGCTGGCTTTCCTGTATCTGCCTATTCTCGTCATTATCGCGCTATCCTTCAACTCCAGCAGGTATGGCGTCAACTGGCAAGGCTTTACCCTTAAATGGTACAAGCAGCTCTTAAGCCACTCCCAAGTACACTTCTACCTCGTAAATAGTCTGATTGTAGCCGGCGTATCCACGACCGTGGCTACAGTCATGGGCACCCTTTTGGCGTTGGGCCTTTCACGCTACCGTTTTTTCGGACGCGGTGGGTTGCTATTCCTCCTTTACGTTCCCATCGTTATCCCCGACGTCGCCATGGGAGCCGCCCTGCTGCTCTTCTTCGCCTGGGTACAACGCTACCTGGCCGCTTTTCACATGAGCTTGATCACGGTCATACTTGCCCACATCACTTTCCAAGTTGCATACGTTACGCTCATCATCAAAAGTCGCTTGGCCGGGCTGGACCCCAGCCTTCACGAAGCGGCCTACGACCTGGGCGCCGCCGGCTGGAAGAGGTTTTGGTTGGTAACGCTGCCGCTGATATGGCCAGGGGTTGCGGCGGCCGCCCTGCTAGCCTTCACGCTCAGCCTCGATGACTTTGTCATTACCTTTTTTACCGCCGGCCCTGGTTCTACTACTCTGCCGATATACATCTTCTCCAGCGTCAAAAAGGGAGTCACCCCAGAAATCCACGCCCTCTCTACCCTTATGATCTTGGTGACTACGCTGATTCTAATAGTAGTGCAACGTGTTTCTACAAGGAGGTAAAGCATGAAAAGGGTTGTCGTTTTTTTGCTGACCGCGTGGCTCTCCCTCTCTTTCGCCAAAGGGGAGCTGAGGATCTTCAACTGGGCGGAGTACATCCCTGAGAGCGTCTTGCAAGAGTTCTCCAAGAAGTACGACGTGAGGATTATCTACGACACCTTCGACGCCCCCGAAGCCATGATGGCCAAACTGCAGGCCGGCGGCGCCCGCGAATACGATCTTGTTGTCCCGCCGGATTACTACGTGGCCGAGATGGCTCGCTCGGGATTACTAAAAAAGCTTGACCACACCAAGATAGCCAACCTAAGCAATTTGTACCCCCGCTTTCAAGACCCCGCTTACGACCCTGGCAACACCTACTCCATACCCTACCAGTGGGGCACTACGGGTATCGCCTATCGCGCCGGCGAGGTAGACGGTGCGGTAGATTCGTGGGGGGTGTTCTTCGACCCAAAGCAATATCAGGGGCCCTTCCTGCTGCTGGATGAAATGCGCGAAACTATAGGCGCGGCGCTCAAATACTTAGGTTACTCGCTCAACGATACCGACCCGTCTCACCTGCGTCAGGCCGAAAAGCTGCTCATCTCGGCCAAAAAGCGCGGCATCGGCTTCGCCAACAGCGTTGAGGGGCGCAGTCGCCTGCTGGCGGGTGACGCGGTCATAGTCCACAACTACTCCGGCGACATCTTTGCGGTTCAAGACGAGGACGCCCAGATCAAGTACGTCATCCCCAAAGAGGGCGGCACCATCTGGGTAGACGCCATGGCCATCCCCAAAGACGCCCCGCATCCCCAACTGGCCTACGCCTTTCTGAACTTTATCCTGCAGCCGCGGGTGGCGGCGCAAATTTCGAACGCCAACTACTACGCCTCTCCGGTGCAAGCAGCCGAACCGTACCTCGACAGCAAACTTCTCAACGACCCCGCAGTTTACCCCAGCAACGCGGTAATGAAGAAACTTGAGTTCATCCACGACATCGGCTCGAGTCTAAAGTTGTACGACAGAATCTGGACGGAGATTAAGGCGCGTTAATATTTCATGAACAATTTTCCCGTCAATCTACTGCTATAATCCTAGCTGGAGGTAAGGTATATGCGAAAGATCTTCTTAATTACAACACTGGCTCTGGCAATGGCCGCTCTGGCCTTAGCGGGTAACGGGCAAAACGTCTACAACCAGTTCTGCTCGGGCTGCCACATGGCCAACGGTCAGGGCAACCCCGGGGCCTTCCCCCCGGTCGCCAACTCGATCGGCAGCTTCGTCAAGGCGAAAGAGGGACGCGCCCTCTTGGTCCACATCGTCGCCTTCGGCATCCAGGGCCAGCTCAAGTCTCATGGCAAGACCTACTCAGGCTTTATGCCGCCCTTCGCCCAGCTATCCAACGCCCAGGTAGCCGACCTCTACAACTTCATTCTCAATGAGTGGAACAAAAAGCTCCTTCCCAAAGACTTCAAACCCTTCACCGCCGATGAAGTAGCCAAGTACCGCGCCAAGGCCATGACGGCCGCCGACGTCCTCAAAGAACGCAACGCCCTAGCGCCAAAAGTCGGCGTCCAGTAACGTACGTATACTATCCTTTCGCGCCCCGCAGTAGCGGGGCGCTTTTTGCGTTAGATTGGCATCATGGCTACGTCCATGCGCTTTTTGCTGTTGTTCGCCTTCGCTTTGCTGTCTTTTGGAAGCGCCGAAGGCGGAGTCTTACGCATAGCCGCCGCCAATCTAAACCAGGCGCCGCCGCGCTGCTTAGCGTCTATCGCAAAGAAGGTCCATAAACCGACCCTTCTCAGCTTCAGCGAGGGTATTCAAGCAAAGACCAAAATACGTTCGCGATGAGAGGGCTACATTGGCTCAGCAAGCAGCGTAGACGTCTACTGGGGCATACGACCCGAAGAAGTGGTGGTCAGGCCAGGCAGGCCTCTCCCCAATAGCCTCAATGACAACGTCATAGAGGCAAGCGTGAGCGAAATACACAAGCGTGGCAATAGTTACCATTTTCGCTTGAAAAGCTCGCTACCGCTTTCCATGCTACTGCCCAGGCACGTTCACGAGCGCCTGAATCTCAGCGAAGGTTCCACGTTGAGAATCGCGCTGAAACCCAAGTATATTCACTTGTTTCCGTCTTCTCGCTGACCCTTGTCCTGCTCTTCCTCTTTGAGTCCTTTCTTGAACTCGCTGGCGGAGCGGCCCAGCCCCCGCGCCAGTTCGGGAAGCTTTTTGGCCCCGAATAGCAACACGATTATCAGTAGTATTATGATTATCTCGATTGGTCCCAGGTTCATTTACTGCCTCCCCCGTTCTTGCGCAGATACCTTACGCCCGTCCAAATAAGCACTGCAGCGAAGATCCACCTCAGTATACCTTCAGGTATGCTAAGGGCTGCGTGCCCCCCCAAAAAAGCGCCTAAGACGATACCCAGAAGGAGTTTAGGGGCAATTGCCTTGTCTATGTGGTTCATGCGCCAGTGGGTGAAAGCGCCTACCAAAGAAGGTATTATCATAGCCACCAGCGCCGTCCCTTGCGATATTTGTTGAGGCAGACCAGCCCCCAGCACCAATGCCGGCACCATTACCGTGCCGCCGCCGATACCTAGCATCCCCGAGAGAAAGCCAGCTATGGCGCCCGAGACAATCAGTATCAGCCAGCTAAGGGCGCCGGCGCCGCCGCTGGCGACGTGTGGCAGCTGATGCTTGAAGGGCAGCAACAAAGCTGTAAAAATCAAAAATGCGCCGAATATACGACGCAACATAGTCGGCTCGAGCCTGCCGGTAAATCTAGCCCCCAGGCGCGCCGTCAGCATAGCCGCTATAGTCAGCAACAGGGCGGCTAGATAGTCGACGCTGCCGCCCAAAGCGTAGCTTGCTCCACCGACTACGGCGGTTCCCGCCACCGCCAGCAGGCTGGTTCCGTGCGCTTTGTGTTGGCGCAAACGCGCCCAACCCACCAGCAAAGGCACCATTATTACTCCGCCGCCGAGCCCTACCAAGGCGCCGAAAGAGCCCGCCATCAGACCAATCAAAAAGCCAATCACGTTCCCACTCTACCTTTTCGCCGCGGTTGCACAAAAGGGTTAGACCTGCTCGTATCGATCGCGGTAAACCAGCTGGGCTAGACCCAAAGCAAGATAGGTAGTCAAAAGGCTGGTTCCGCCGTAGCTCATCAGCGGTAAGGTTATGCCGGTAACCGGAGCGACCCCCAGGGTAACGCCGACGTTCACCAGCAGCTGAAAGGCTACCAGGCTGATAACTCCGGCGATAAGCAGTCTGTCGGCGTCGTGCAGCGCCTCCATCGCCATCACCGCCAAGCGGTAAAGCAACGCCGCATAGGCCAGCAGCATGGCCACCGCCCCCACCAAGCCCATCTCCTCTGAGAGCACGGAGAATATAAAGTCTGTCTGCCTCTCGGGTATAAAACCAAGCTGAGCCTGCGTGCCATTGCCGTAGCCCTTACCCATCACCCCGCCCGAGCCTATGGCGATAACCGATTGAATGACCTGGAACCCGGCCCCCAAGGGATCGCGCGCGGGGTTTAGAACCACCAGAACCCTCTCCCGCTGGTATGGTTTGAGGTGCGGCCAAACCACGGTTGGCACGACCACAGCGGCCAAGGCCGCCGCTACCAACAGATGCCGCCACGGCAGGCCGCGCACGAAAAAGACGCCGAAAACGATGGCGCTCATGACCAGCGCGCCGCCGAGGTCGGGCTCGACCAGGGTGAGCGCTATGGGCAGCAGCGCCAACAGGCTGGGCGCGATATAACCCCCCAGACGCCTGAAATCTCTGTTACGCAAGTAATAAGCGAGCACAATAATGAGCGCCAGTTTGGCCAGCTCGGAAGGCTGCAGCCGCAACGGGCCGAAGACGAACCAAGAACGCGCGCCGTTAACCTCGCGACCCACGAACAATACCGCCAGCAGCATCAATACAGTGACGGCGTAAATCCATGGCCCGGCACGGTACAAGGCGTCCTTGCGCAACAACTGCAGCAATAAAGCGGCTAAAATCGCGAGCCCGCTCCAGGCAATCTGCATCTTCCACAAATGCGGGTTGGGAGCCGCGCTCGCCAGCACCAGCATGCCCGCGGCGTTGATACCCACGGTCAGCATGGCCAGCGGCCAGTCGTATAACGTCAGATCCAGTCGTCTGATCATGAGTTAATAGGGATGTTGGCTATTAGAACCACCTGCTCGCCGCGCTGCTCAAACTCAATCTCAACGCGCTTTTCGTCTGCCGGGAAGTATTTTTTCAAGACCTTCAGCAAGTCGCTTTTGAGGGATTCCAACTGTCCGGGGGCCAGCTTGGCGCGGTCGTAGGCTAGAACCAGCTGCAGTCTTTCCTTGGCTTTTTCCTTGCTTTTCTTACGCCGCCACCAAAACATCAGCGACCCCCAAGCATACGGCGCAACGAAGACCAAAAACCACCCGCCGCCATTAGGTCGGGCAGCGGAACGTCCTCACCGCGTATCCTTTTAGCGATGTTGCGAAACTCCGCGCCCGCTGCGGACTTCTCTTTACGCAGCGCTACCGGTTCTCCTATATTAGTTGAGACTAGTATCCCCTCATCCTCGGGAACTATCCCTATCAAACGCAGGCCCAGTATCTCACCGATGTCGTCAACGGAAAGCATGTCGCCGCGCTTTACCATGTCAGGCCGCAAGCGATTTATTATCAGGCGGTTTTCGCTGACGCCGTCCGCCTCCAACAGGCCGATGATCCTGTCGGCGTCTCTAACCGAGCTCACCTCGGGGTTGACTACCACCAGCGCCCCTTCGGCCGGCGCGGCGGCAGTCTTAAAGCCTTTTTCGATACCCGCGGGGGAGTCTATCAAGACGCGGTCAAAACCTTCGTCTTCGATGAGATGCCTTACCACCGGCCTAAATATCTTTGGATCGAGCGACTCCTTGTCCTTCGTTTGGGAAGCGGGCAAAAGGTAGAGGTTTTCCACCCGTTTGTCGCGAATAAGCGCCTGGCGCATCTTGCAACGGCCCTCGAGGACGTCTATCAGGTCGAACACCACCCGTCCTTCCAGCCCCATTACCACGTCGAGGTTACGCAGACCAACGTCTACGTCGATCACGACAACCTTCTCTCCCTCACGCGCCAAGGCTGCGCCGACGTTTGCGGTCGTAGTGGTCTTACCCACGCCCCCTTTTCCCGATGTAACTACGATTGCTCGAGCTTGCAATGCGTCCCTCCTTAGTCTCGTCAAGTATAGCGGCGCCAGATAAGTGAATTATCAGAACTCCCGCCTCAAGAGAGCGGTATGGCCCTCTTAAAACCGTGCGCATTGAGAGTATATTGGTGAAACGGAGGTTGTGAATGAGCAATATAACGGTTCCAGTTATTAGAACGCCACTGCCGGGCCCCAAGGCTAAGAAGATACTTGAACGGGATAAGAGGATCCTTTCTACCTCTTACGTCCGCCCTTACCCTTTCGTCGCCGCCAAAGGCAACGGCGTATGGCTGGAAGACGTTGACGGCAACAGATTTCTCGACCTCATGGCCGGCATTGCCGTTAATACCACTGGTTACGCCCACCCCCAGGTAGTCGCAGCGGTCGCAGAGCAGGCCGCCAAGTTTTCGCACGTCTGTTTTTCAGACTTTTCCAGCGAACCGCAGGTAACACTGGCCGAAAGGCTCAACGAAATGGCGGGCGGCGGTTACCGGGTGTATTTTGGCAACTCCGGCACCGAGGCCGTAGAAGCCGCCATCAAGATCGTGCGCTACCACACCCGCCGGCCTTACATACTGGCTTTTACCGGAGCCTTTCACGGGCGTACGCTGGGCTCGCTGGCCCTGACATCGTCAAACAGCAAATACCGCAAGGGCTTCGCCCCCTTACTACCGGGAGTGCTTCACGTCCCCTATCCCCACCCTTACCGACCGCCCTTCGGTGCAAAGCCCGAAGACGCCGGCAAGGTGGTCATTGAATACATCAAGCATCTGTTCAAGACCAAGCTGCCGCCCGACGAGCTTGGGGCCATTATTTTTGAGCCCTTGCAAGGTGAAGGCGGATACGTGGTGCCGCCTGCGGGCTTTTTCCAGGAATTGGCCGAACTGGCGCGCATGCACGGCGTATTGATGGTCGCCGACGAGGTGCAGTCGGGCAGCGGGCGCACCGGGCGCTTTCTGGCGTCACAGTATGAGGGGCTCAATCCCGACATAGTCTTGCTCGCCAAGGGTATGGGCTCGGGTTATCCGATATCGGCGATACTCTTCAAAGAAGAGTTGTCCAGCTGGCCGCCGGGGGCGCACGGCTCGACTTTCGGCGGCAACCCCGTAGCCGCGGCGGCCTCCTTGGCTACGCTGGACCTGCTGCAATCCGGCCTCATGGACAACGCATACCAGATGGGCGCTCTCTTCAGGGAGGGGCTAAGAGGACTGCAGGACGACTTTGCTCGACTGGGCGACGTGCGCGGTCGCGGCCTGATGATAGGCCTGGATTTTGTCAAAGACGCTGATAGCCGGGAAGAAGACGCCGCTCTACGCGACGAGGTGGCCCGCCGCGCCTTCGAAAAGGGGCTGCTGACCCTGCCCGCTGGCCCCTCTACACTAAGGCTGTCGCCTCCGCTGATTATTACCGAAGAGCAGGTAAGGCTCGCCATAGAAATTCTGGCGGATGTTTTTGCGAGCTTCTGAGCGTTTAGAAAATAAAAAGAGGGGGTTCTACCCCCTCTGTTTATTTATCGCCGCGCGGTTCGGGAATGCGTTTATAACCATCAGGAATGTTGAGCAACCTGATATTGAGACGATATGAGCCGTCCCTTTTTGTAACCGGCGGCCACCATACCGCGCTGGCCCGCCCCGCTATGTTTTCGAGCGGCACCGGTCCGAAGACGCGGGAATCCTCCGAGCCGCCCAAGGTGCGGTTATCGCCCATGACGAAGTAGTAACCGTCTTTTATCTTCAGGGCGCCGGTGTAGTCGATGGGGTGGTCCATGCTGACGGCCTTAATATCATCCGGCAGCGGCTGCAACATTTCTAGCGCCGGTTTTAGGTAGTCGGGCAGGGTGGCTACGCGGTACCCTTGGAACCCCACCACCTCTCCCCCCGCGACCAGGAGGTCGGGAAAGTTGTCGGGATAGGGGGTGATCTTGTCGGTTATCTGCTTTTCATCGACGTAATAGCCGTTTACCTCCAGCTGGCCGCGGTAGACCCTGATGGTGTCGCCCGGCTTTGCTACTACCCTCTTAATAAAATATGGTCTGAAACGAAAGCCAATTATCGGGAAGGCGGTCGTCGAGTTCGGTGCGCCAAAGGGGGGCTTGACGATGACTATCTCGCCTCGTTGCCACTGCCTCATTCCAAACCGCGCCAGCCACATCTCGTACTTGGGCACCAAGACGCGCTCGCCGTTCTGCAAAGTAGGAGTCATGCTCCTGCCGTAAACCTGTACGGTCGTAAAAACGAAGGTCGTGACTATGAAAGCGATGAGCAGCGCCTCGCCCACCTGCCTGAACCACTCATACCAGAGGTACTCTAAGAAATCGCGCATCATGCTACACCTCTAACCCTTTCAAAGCCTTCATAGCAGCTTCATATCCGGATCTCCATATCGTCTCGATCATACCGAAAGACTCGAGCCCTATCCCAGGCAATAGCGGTTTGATATACAGCTCGGGCGGATTCATCGCCAAACGCACACGCGTCAACTGTGCCTGCATCAGGTCGATAGCTCTGCGCCCCAGCTCGATAACCCCCTTGGGCGCGCCAGGCTCCAACTCGGGGTCATAACCCACGTCGCTAGCGATGACCTTTTCGGAGCCCAAAAAACGGGCTGCGTCTACTGGCAGATTATCGAATACACCCCCATCAATCAAAAGCAGGTCGTCTCTCGGTATCGCCGCAAATAAGCCCGGATACGCCGCCGAAGCCACGATTGCGCTGGCTAACGGTCCCTGGTGCAAGTAAACGCTCCTGCCGTTTACCACGTCAGTAGCCACCGCCACGAAGGGGATTTCGAGACCGCTGAAATCTGAAGGGAGGTAGCTCGAAAGGAATTTCATCAGTTTTTTCTCGGATAGTATTCCACCTTTAGGGCTAAAATTGATCATCTTCAGCCAAGAAGCTTCCCTGGCGATTTCCAGTATCTCCTGCGCCGAGTGACCGGCCGCCCAGAGGCCGCCGATGATAGCGCCCATGCTCGTACCAGCCAGCGCTCCCACTGGCACTCCCGTTTCTTCAACGACCTTGAGTACGCCTATATGCGCCAAGCCCCTGGCCGCCCCGCCAGACAAAGCAATACCGAGCCTTATCGGTTGAAAAGCGGAACAGTCGTCTTTTTCGGGGCGCGCGCTCTTACTCATACGCTGTATATGGTAACCCCCTAAAGCCATGAACAGCGTGAGCCCCGGCTCGGTTATAGTTGTCTTGTGGGCCTGCCGGGCAGAGTCGTTTTAGACCGCTACCGTATTGTGCGCCCAATCGTACGCGGAGCGGTTGCGACCGTTTATCTCAGCTTCGATGAAAGCGGAAAACCCTTCGCTATAAAGGTATTCCCCGAGGGCTACTCCGCGCGGGCCGATCGCGAGTGGCGGGTCGGCAGCTCTTTGGACCACCCAAACGTAAACCACATCATCGAAAGGTTTGATATAGACGACTGCCCGGCGGTACTGATGGAGTTCGCATCAGGAAAACGTCTTTCCGACATGCAGTTTCCGGCTAAAGACGGGTTCATAGCCGTCTTTATGCAGCTGCTTGCAGCGCTGGCGCACATGCACCAGCGCGGCTTTGTCCACCGCGACGTCAAGCCGGAGAACCTTATGGTCGCCAACGTAGGCTCGGTTAAGCTGATCGACTTTGACCTCTCAGGTCCTAGGAGCGAGCACTCTAATAACCTGAGACTGGGCACAATAGCCTATCTGGCGCCCGAGCAAGCCATGGGCCAGCCGCCCACACCGGCCAGCGACGTCTACGCCGCCGGTATCATCCTTTACTGGGGCCTTACTGGCGAACTCCCCTTCGTGGGCGACCCGCGCTCGGTAATCCAAAGTCACCTCAATGACCCCCTACCTAGTAGTAGCATCGAAGAAGACAGATACCTGCAACGGTTATTGGAAAAAATGGTCGCCAAGGACCCGCAATTTCGCTACGCCAACGCCAGCGAAGCTCTGAGCGAGTTTGCTGCTTTATCATGATCGCGATAAGAGAAAACCGCCCCTAAGGGGCGGCTTGTTTTGTGCATCGCCGACTTAGCGTTGATCCATGGGGACGTATTTACGGTCCAACTCGCCGACGAATTTGGCCTTGGGACGCAAGAGGCGGTTGTCCATACGGAAGTATTCGAGAATATGCGCGGTCCATCCGGAGATGCGCGCCACTGCGAATACCGGGGTGAAAAAGTCGGTGGGAATACCCAGGTCGGAGTAGACGACTCCCGAATAGAAGTCTACGTTGGGGTAAATGCCGCGCTTGTTGAGAACCTTGCCGGCCTCTTGCTCGACCGTAGTCAAAATCTCGTACTCCTTGGACTTGCCGTGAGCATTGGCGACTATCTCGGCGTATTTGCGCAAGATAACCGCTCGCGGGTCAAGGGCTTTGTAGACGCGGTGCCCCATACCCATGATGCGCTCTTTGTTGGCCAACTTGCCCTGCACCCAACCCGTGGCCGCCTCAGGATTGCCGATGTCTTGCACCATCCTCATGACCTGCTCGTTGGCGCCGCCGTGGCGCGGGCCCTTGAGAGCGCCGATCGCGGCGACTATAGAAGAGTAAATGTCGGAAGCGGTGGAGTGTACCGCCAGCGCGGTAAAGGTAGAGGCGTTCATGCCGTGCTCGGCGTGTAGTATCAGGGCTACGTCCAGAAGCTTTTCTTGCTCGGGGCTGGGCCTCTTGCCGTTCATCATGTAGTAGAAATTGGCGGCGTGCGAAAGCTCAGGATCCGGCTCTATTGGCATGCGACCTTCACGCAGACGCTTGATGGCCGCGGTAACGGTTGCCATTTTGGAGATGAGGCTGATGCTCTTCTCGTAGAGGCTCTCGAAGGAGGTGTCTTCTTCGGTGGGGTCGAAGAGTCCGATCTCGCTGATGGCGGTGCGCAAAGACGCCATGGGATGGGCGTTCTTGGGGTAGTCTGCGTAAGAGGCCACTTTCTCGACCGCCAGATTGCGGTTCTTGACCAGCTTTTCTTTGAAAACCGCCAGCTCGTCGGCGCTGGGTAGCCTTTTGTGCAACAGCAGGTATGAAGTCTCCTCGAAACTGCTGTTTTCGGCCAGCTGCTCAATCGGGTAGCCAAGGTAATAAAGCTTGCCCTCTTGGCCATTGATGAAAGAAAGCTCCGTCTCAGTGAAGTGAACTCCTTCCAAGCCGCGTTTGATTTCTACTTCGCTCATAGCTGCTCCCTTCCGAGTCTGCATAGCGCAGGTTCGACTAGTTGTTCCTATCAAAGCTTAGCACCAGCGAGGGCTGATTATTACGGTAGTAACGTCCCAGTTACTAAAGGCGGAAAAGCGTAATGCAAAAGCCGCCAAGTTTAACGGTTACTTAGCTTTTGGCGCAAACGGGGCAGAGGGGGTTTTTGCGCACCTCAAAGCTGCGAAATTGCGTTTCGAGCATGTCATAGAGCAAAAGCTTGCCTGATAGCGGATCGCCGACGCCCAATAGTATTTTGAGGACTTCGGCGGCCATGATAGCCCCCACCACCCCCGGCAGCGGACCCAAGAGGCCCCGCGCATAAGAAGAAGTTTCTTCTGGTGGTGGAGACGGGTACAAGCAGCGCAGGCATGGCCCGCCGTTCAGGTTGAAAACGGTCACCTGCCCGTCAAAACGGCGGATAGCGCCGTGGACCAGCGGCTTTTGCAAAAGTATCGTGGCGTCGTTGATCAAGTAGCGGGTTTGGAAGCTATCTGTGGCCGCGACAATGACGTCGTGACCTTGTAAGAGGTCCAGCGAGTTTTCCTCTCGCAGGCGAACGGCCAGGGCGCGAATATCTAAATCGGGATTGAGCCGCAAAAGCCGTCCGCGGGCCGCCTGAGCCTTAGGCTCGCCAACGTCATCAACTTGATAGAGAATCTGCCTTTGCAGGTTGCTGAGTTCTACTCTGTCGTGGTCTATGATAGTTAGTCTGCCCACCCCCGCAGCAGCAAGGTAGAGGAGCAAGGGCGAGCCCAAACCACCGGCGCCCACCACGACAACTGAAGAAGAGAGCAATTTTCGCTGCCCGCCCTCTCCTACTTCGGGGAGCAGGATATGCCTGTTGTAGCGCTCTCTCTCGGTCTCACTCAACACTTATCGGAACCTCCTGTGCTGCGGGCAGCAGGAAAGCCCTTGCCTCCTGCCGGCGCATACTGAGTATCAAATAAGGAACCGTCCAGGCCGCTTCTTTTTTGTCTCTGGCGCTTGGGAGGGCGTCACCGTCTGGGTGTGAGTGATAAATCGCCAGCACACGCATCTTCAACTCGTCAACCTTCTTGAGCGACCTTAGCAGCTGTTGCAGGGAAACACCATAGCCGCTGCGGGAATATAGTGATTCATTTCTCATCGGGTATACTCGCTCTGCTATCTCTTTTCCCAAAAGAAAACCAACGCACTCGGCAGGCTCTGCTTCACGCGCTTGGCGCCAGACTTGTCGCCAGGCCTCATTAGCTATCCTAAGCCGCACAACTCAATGATACCTGCATGGAGGGACATTCGCACGGGCTGGCCTTTGGCAAGTCTCATCGTATACTTGTTGTTACATGACGTTTACTACGAAAGGAGGACATAAGTGATCCGTACAATCGCACTAGCCGGTCACTCCGGCAGCGGAAAAACTACCCTCGGTGAGGCGCTCTTGTACCTCACGGGGGGCAAGGATCGGAAAGGGAGCGTGTCCGAAGGCACCACCACCTCGGACTACACTCCAGAAGAAAAGGCCCACGGCATCTCGGTGCGCACCGCCGTCTTGCCCCTCGACTGGAAGGGGCACAAGTTTTTCGTTATAGACACCCCGGGCTATCTGGACTTCATAGCCAGCATTCGCGGCGCCCTCACCGCCGCCGACGCCGCGGTGGTTACCGTCAGCGCGCCCGAAGGCGTGCAGATAGGAACCGAGCGCGCCTGGACCGTGGCCGAGCGATTAGAACTGCCGCGCATGGTCGTGGTTACCAAGCTCGACAAAGGGGGGGACTTCTTTGCGCTGCTGGAAGACCTGCGCTCCACCCTGGGGTCGATAGTGCCCGTCCACCTGCCCTGGTTTGAGGGTGAAAAATGGGTGGGATTGCTCGACGTTTTGCACAACAAAGCCCTGCGCTATGACGGCCAAAAGTATCAAGAGGGCGAGGTTCCCAACGAGATGCAAGAGCAGGTTAGCAAGTACCACGAAGAAGCCATAGAGGCCATCGTGGAAACCGATGAAAACCTGCTCGAGCAGTACCTTGAGGGCGGCGGAGAACCAGACGCCGAACAGGTGGCCAAGGCGTTTCACGACGCCGTGCGCCAGGGTCTCGTCTACCCGGTGGCGATAGCTTCGGGCGAGAATATGATTGGCGTGGAGCCGCTTCTCGACATCTTTCTGGAAGCCCTGCCCTCCCCAATCGAGCGCTGGGGCGAAGGTCCCGCTCTTGCCAAGGTCTTCAAGATCCAGGTAGAACCGTTCGTGGGCAAGGTAGCATACGTTCGCCTCTTCCGCGGCGAACTCAAACCGGGGGACTCCCTAAAGTACGAGGGGGGGACCGTCAAGTTCAACAAGCTGACCGTCCCGCGCGGCAATGAGCTCTTAGAGGTAGACAAGGCCGAGGCGGGCTACATCCTGGCGTTACCTAAAGCAGATGAGCTGCACCGCACCATGGCTCTCTGGGCCGAAGAGCCGGAAGAAGTGCCCATGACCAAGCTTCCCGAGCCCACCACCTTCATGGCCATAGCCCCCAAGAGTAAGGGCGATGAAGCCAAACTGGGCGAGGCGATTAACAAGCTCCTGGAGGAAGACCCCAGCCTCAAACTCGAGCGCAATGAGGAAACGGGCGAGATGCTGCTCTGGGGTATGGGCGACATGCATCTGGAAGTCGCTAAGGAGCGCCTCAAAGACTACGGCGTAGACGTGGAGCTGAGCCTGCCCAAAATCCCCTACCGCGAGACGATTCGCCGCAAGGCTGAAGGCCAGGGCAAACACAAGAAACAGACAGGCGGCCACGGACAGTACGGCGACGTCTGGCTGCGCCTGGAACCCGCCGAAGATTACGAATTCGTCTGGGAAATCACCGGCGGCGTCATCCCCACCAAGTACGCAAGCGCCGTAGAGAAGGGTATAAAAGAGGCCGCCAAGAAAGGCGCCCTGGCTGGCTATCCGGTAATCGGTTTTAGGGCCGCGGTATACGACGGCTCCTATCACTCGGTAGACTCTTCCGATCTCTCATTCCAAGTCGCCGCCTCGATGGCCTTTCGCAAGGTCATGGAGAAGGCCGGCCCAACGCTGCTCGAGCCCATCTACAAGCTGAAGATAATCGTTCCCCAAGACAAGATGGGCGACATCCTTTCGGACCTGCAAGGCCGCCGCGGGCGCGTGCTCGGTTCCGATATGGACGGAGCTCTGGCGGTCATCAACGCCGAAGCTCCGCTCGCAGAAATTTTAGAGTACAGCCGCGTCCTGCGCAGCCTGACAGCCGGTCAAGGCGCATACAACATAGAGTTCAGCCACTACGCCGAGGTGCCGCAACAACTGGCGCAAAAGATCATTCAAGAAGCCCAGGAGGAGTAGGCTAAGTTAGCGAAAACCCCCGCCTGGGCGGGGGTTTTTTATTGCTACCGTCAGGCCTTTTTCTTCTTCTTGAGGTTCTTCTTGTAGGAATCGCCAAAGCGGCGCTGGAAGCGCTCCACGCGGCCCTCGGTGTCCAAAAAGCGCTGTTTACCGGTAAAGAAGGGGTGGCAGGCCGAGCAAACTTCTACGTGGATTTCGGGTTTGGTCGAGTAGGTTTCGATGACGTTTCCGCAACCGCAGATGATCTTGGCGGGGACGAGCTTGAGGTGTATACCTTCCTTCATGGATTCCTCCTTAGAGGGCGCACGGTCTTGGTCGTGCGGCCAACCAACGCTCCCCACTCTACCAACCGCCGCCAAAAGTAGCAAGGCTGTTGACCAGCCAAGACGAAATCATAGCGTTCAAAAAACCTTGACCGCGGCCTTCCCCTAGCGTTAGGCTGTATTGACCTTTAAGCCCGTCCCGTGAGACGGGGAAGGAGGAAAAATGAATAAGCGACAGGAAAGTTTACCGTTTGTAGGCCCCCTAGGGGCTGTTTTTTTTGCTGGTGGGCTATGAAACTCAAGGCGCGGCTGTTGGAAGCAGCTGAAATAGAGCGAGCCCTGAGGCGTATTGCTCACGAGATCGTCGAGAAAAACAAGGGCGCCGAAGAGCTGGCGCTGGTGGGCGTTCACACCCGCGGCATCCCCTTGGCCGAACGCCTGAGTAGCCTCATCGAGCGTTTCGAGGGCGTCCGTCCGGCTGTCGGCGTTCTCGATATCACCCTCTATCGCGACGACCTCAGCGAGATAGCAGTCCAGCCCAAGGTGCGCGAAACCCGCATTCCCTTCGACATCACCAATAAACCTCTGGTGCTGGTAGACGACGTCCTCTACACCGGACGCACCGCCCGTGCGGCTCTCGACGCCCTGGTAGACCTGGGCCGCCCGCAACGTATCTACTTCGCCGTCTTGGTGGACCGCGGCCACCGCGAGCTGCCTATTCGCGCCGACTTCGTTGGTAAGAACCTGCCGACCTCCAGGCAAGAGGTGGTGAAGGTAAAACTCAATGAGGTCGACGGTGAGGACGGGGTGGAATTATGGCAGCGCTAAAGCACCTGCTAGATTTTGAGGGCTGGCGCCGCAGCGAGGTAGAGAGTTTATTGGAAACAGCGCGGCTCATGGAAGAGGTATTGGAACGACCAATGAAAAAGGTTCCGGCGTTAAAAGGGTTCACCATCGCCACGGTTTTCTTTGAGCCCTCCACCCGCACCAAGACCAGCTTCGAGCTGGCCGCCAAGCGTATGTCGGCTGACGTCGTAAGTTTCGCGGTCTCGGGCTCGAGCCTCAGCAAAGGCGAGTCTTACAAAGACACCCTGTTGACCCTACAGGCCATGGTTCTGGACGCCTACGTCATCCGCTCGCCCGTCGCCGGCATGGCCCATCAAGCCGCAGGCTGGCTGCGCGGCAGCGTCATCAACGCGGGTGACGGGCGGCGCGCCCACCCCACACAAGCCTTGTTGGACGCCTATACCCTGCTCGACGAGCTATCGCAGCTAGAGGGTAAAAAGATAGCCATCGTAGGAGACATCGCCCATTCGCGGGTGGCCCGCTCCAACGCCGAGCTGCTGCCGCTACTGGGGGCGGATGTATGGGCCGCCGGCCCGGTCGGGCTTCTGCCCGAGGTTCTAAAGGGGGCCCGTCTGACCAGCAACCTCGCAGAAGCTCTCAGCGACGCCGACGCGGTGATGGTGCTGCGCCTGCAAAAGGAAAGGATGCAAGACGGCTCATTGCCCTCGATTCGTGAATACATTAGCGAGTACCAGATAACCGCGGAACGGATGAACCTGGCGCGCCCGGGCGCTTTGCTGCTGCACCCGGGCCCCATGAACCGCGACCTGGAGCTGGCGGGAACGCTGGCGGAAGGCTCACACAGTCGCGTCGAACGCCAGGTTCGGGCCGGAGAGGCGGTTCGCATGGCGGTTCTCTATCACCTTCTGGTAGGGAGGGCGGCATGAGCCTGCTGATAAAAAACGCCCTGCTGGTAGACGGCGCGGGCGAACACGGGCGCGGCGACGTTCTGATAAATAACGGCAAAATCGCCTCGTTAAGCGGCGGCGAGGCGGCGACAACGATAGACGGCTCGGGCTTCGTCCTCACGCCCGCCCTCTTCGACCCTCATTCGCACCTGCGCTCTCCCGGCCAAGAGGTCAAAGAAGACCTGAGGAGCGGCCTCCTAGCCGCCGCCAAGGGCGGTTACGCTGCGGTCGTCGCCATGCCCAACACAGAACCGGCAATCCAACGACCAGAAGACGTGCGCGGCCTTTATCAGCAGGCTTCGCGGCTAGACGGGGCGCGCCTGCTGCTAGCCGCGGCGCTGACAGAGGAACAGCAAGGCCGCCGCCTGACCCCCGCCGGGTTATTACGTCAAGCGGGAGCGGTTTTGCTAAGTGACGACGGCCGCAGCAATGACGACGCCGGAGTGCTGGCGCGAGGCCTGCTCTACGCCGCCGCCGCCTCGCTGACCGTAGCAGTCCACGCCGAAGACACCAGCCTGCGCGGTGAAGGCTTGATGAACGACGGCGCGCTATCAGCTCAGCTGGGAATACCCGGCAATCCCGCGGAAGCCGAAGCCGCGCGCATCGCCCGCGACTTGGAGGTCTTGCGCTGGGCGGTACGCAAGGCCGCGCCCCTGGGTCACCAGGTGCGCCTTTACGTACAGCACGTCTCCAGCAAGCGCGGCGCCGAGCTAATCGAGATGGCGCACGCCGACAAACTACCCGTCTACGCCGAAGTAACGCCGCACCACCTGACGCTGACCGCGGAAAACTGGCGCAGCTTCGACCCTGTTTTCAAAGTGGCCCCGCCCCTGCGCGAACCCGAAGACGTCGACGCGCTGCTGCGGGCGCTGGAAAGCGGGGTGATATCGAGCATTGGCAGCGATCACGCGCCACACACCCGCGCGGAAAAAGAAAGGGATCTGCAAAACGCCCCATTTGGAATTCCTAATATCGAGGTGGCCTTCCCGTTGTTATTCAGCGAGCTAGTGGACAAGCGCGGTTTCCCGCTTGCGAAACTGATAGCGAGGATGAGCGATGGGCCGCGAGAGGCCTTGGGTATGAAAGAAATCCGTCTGCGCGTCGGCGAGGTCGCCGACCTGATGCTCTTCGACCCCGGCGCGAGTCGCAGCGTAGACCCCGCAACCTTCCTATCCAAAGCGCGCTACAGCCCCTGGCAAGGCTGGCGGCTCAAAGGCTGGCCGCTGCTGACGCTGCTAGCCGGAAAAGAGGTCTGGCGTGATGCCGCGCTCGCTTGAGTTTCACGGCTCAGCGGCTGCCTGGGATGATTACCCAGTAGAAATTATTGACTCGCATTCGCTAGGACCTCATCAGCGCATCGTCCTGTCGTTCGCGGATTCCGGTTTACGCTTTAAGCCGGGGCAGTTCCTCAACCTTTCCGTCCCCGGTCACCTCTTGCGGCGGCCTCTGGCTCCCGCTGGGCAGCACGGTAGTGAAATAGAGCTGATAGTCACCCCCTTCGGCCCCGGCACCCATAAACTCGTAAGACTAAAACCTGGTAGCAGACTGCGCGCGCTGGCTCCTTTGGGCAACAGTTTTCCCGTTGCGCCAGGAGACGCCGTCTTGATAGGCGCGGGCGCAGGCGCCGCCCCTCTGGCCTTTTTGGCGGCGCGTTTGCTGGCGTATGGCCGCAACGTTACCGTGTTGCACGGCGCTCCTAGCAACGAAGACGCCGAACTGGTGCGGGCCCTATACGGCGGCCTAGAAGTGCAGCTGGAGTATTTTAGCGAAGACGGCTCGCTAGGGAGAACGGGGCTGCCGACGGCCGCGCTGCACGAACTGCTGGCTAGCGGCGCCGAAGTTACCGTTTACAGCGTGGGTCCTTACGCGCTAATGAAAGCCGCCGCGGCGGTAGCGCTCGCTTGGCGGCGCCCCGCATTCGTCAGCCTCGACGCGCACATGGCCTGCGGGGTGGGCGCCTGTCTATCTTGCGCCGTCATGACGAAAAGCGGGCAAAAGCACGCCTGCAAAGACGGCCCCGTCTTTGCGGCGGAGGAGGTGCGCTGGTGAACCGGCTGGAAGTGGAATTCCTCGGCATACGATTCCCCAATCCCGTGGTAACAGCCAGCGGAACTTTCAACTATGGGCTGGAGTACGCCCACTTATACCCTCTGTCCGCGCTGGGAGCGATAACTACCAAAGGAACGTCGCTCGAGCCCATCGCAGGAGCGCCAACGCCTCGCATCACCGAAACCCCCATGGGTATGCTCAACGCCATAGGCCTGGAAAACAAGGGTGTCGAGGCGTACTTGCAGCACGAACTTCCCTGGCTCAAAGAACAGGGCGCGCGGGTAATCGTCAACGTCTTCGGAGACCGCGCCGGCGATTTCGCCGAAGTAGCGCGCAGGGTCAGCCCTTACGCCAACCTAATAGAGGTCAACTTGTCCTGCCCCAACGTCCACGGCGGACGACTGCCCTTTGCGCACGACCCGCAGGCCGCCGCCGAGGTCGTCCGCCGCGTCAAGGACGCGACAGAGCGCCCGGTTCTCGCCAAACTGAGCCCCAACGGGCCCATCCTGCCGGTAGCCGAGGCGCTGGAGGCTGCGGGCGTGGACGGCTTCAGCCTGATCAACACGCTGCTCGGAATGCGCATGGATTTAGACAAAAAACGCCCTATCCTAGGGAACGCCAGCGGCGGTCTCAGCGGCCCCGCCATCAAACCGGTAGCCGTACGCCTGGTCTACGAGCTCTACCGGCACACCGACCGACCCATCCTGGGCATGGGCGGCGTCGCCTCCGCCGCCGACGCTTTGGAACTGGCGTTAGCCGGAGCCAGTCTTGTAGCGGTGGGAACGGCCACCTTCTCCAACCCCTACGCTCCTTATAAAGTGATTAAGGGGCTCGATGAATACCTAAGCGAGCGAGAAGAAACCTGGCGCGACTGGATAGGCGCGGCGCATACCCCCAATTAGGGGTTGTCTTACGTGGTGATTGTGGGTAGCATTCTAATGTCATGAAGAAGACCTTGCAGCTAATCCTCTTGTCTCTAATCGCGACAGTCGTTCTAAGTGCTTGCGGAAACACTCCGATTCAAGTAGGCCTTCAGGACTTCACCGTAGACGCTTCCGCCGTAGCCAACACCGCTGGCAAAGTCGTGTATAAGGCTGAGCCTGTTAGCTTCGAAAAGCCCGTTATAAATGTCAAGACCGTCAAGCTAAGCGGCAATGTAACTCCTAGCTACCTAGGCACCACGCTTCAGATTCAGTTCTACGCCAGCGCCAGCAAACCTGTTGGTTGCGACGAGGTTGCCGGGCTTTTGGTCTGTGACAAAAACGGGCAAAAACCCATTAGCGGTGAGTACACTTTGGAAAACGGCGTTAAGCAGCCGATCGAGTTAGGAAACCCCAACGCCGATGTGCTGGCTGAAGGCCTAAATAACGGTAAGATATGGCTGGGCGTAGAAATAGCCTCCTCTGGAGCGGCTAACGTGAAACTGCAATTCAGCGACATGGTCGCCAGCGTAACGATCTTCTGAGCAGCACGCCGAACAAGGCCGCGGCCCAATGGGCCGCGGCCTTGTGATATTTGTCTTTCCTGTTTACTTAGCGCCCATGGCTTCGCTCAGCAACTCCCGCCACTTGTCGAAAGGCCGAAAACCCTCGACGTGTTTACCGTTTAT
>Ga0256833_1000279_pt1 | contig 40909 bp, 35 predicted proteins | sample 356284metaG_FD_190535 | JGI IMG/M metagenome (GOLD analysis project Ga0256833, IMG submission 190535) | Hydrothermal vent microbial communities from Mid Atlantic Ridge, Atlantic Ocean - 356-284 | ecosystem: Environmental > Aquatic > Marine > Hydrothermal vents | place: Atlantic Ocean: Mid... | reverse complement strand
GATAGTATTCCAGTACAGAGATATAACGGATGATGTAACGACGGTAATAGGAATAGAGAATGCGAGTGGAAGCAAGGGAAAGAGTGCAGGTATGCCGAGGAATGGAACTGCATACAGGTTTGTTCCTACTTCAAAGAGCATATTAGCAGGCATGATGAATGGCAATGTGCTGAGACTTGCCAGCACAATAGTAAGAAACGGTGTTGGTATAAGGTATGCAGTAAATGGCACAAGCAGTCTTGGCATAAAGGTATTTGACGTTCAGGGTAGAGTAGTAAAGAACGAAGAAAGAATAGTAAGTGGTGTGGGTGAGGTTAGCATTCCTGTTTCTGACCTGCCTGCTGGTGTTTACACGGTGATTGCTACGACTTCTGACAGGAAAATGGTTGGCAAATTCATGGTTGCGAAATAGTGCTTCCCTTTTAATAAGTTTAATTAAAGGGGCGACCTTGACGGGTCGCCCCTTTTGCTTTTTAATATAGCCATGAAAGCATTTTTTGAGTACATTTATGATGGATTAAATCTTGCCCTTGATACACTTGAAACACTCTATATTGTGGCAATTGTTGGTTTATCTATAATCATCTACCTGAAAACTGGCAGTGTGTTTTTATCCATGCTATTTCTCATTGCAGCTTCATTTTTAGGAAGTAAACTCCTTGAAAATACTGTTTTTATTGTGATATCTCTTTTTCTTTCTCTCCTGGTGGCAAGCATTTATTACACTCATACGCTCTGGCCATTTACCATTGTTTATACTGGTGTTGTTTATGCTTACTGGTACTATTTCGGAAAGGACCCTCCCCTTGGCTCAATAAAACCAGAGTATACAGCAGGTGAAGAACTTGACCCGCTCACTGCATCATTTTTGCTAAAAGAGGAAATTGATACCTTTGATATTGTTGCTTGTATCTATAACCTTGTAAGGAAGGGACACATAGAGGTTGAGATACAGAAGAATGATATTTATTTCAAAAGAAAAGCCTCTGACAGGCTCCTCTCAAGGCCTGAAATATTTCTTCTTGACAGGGTTTTTGTAATGACTGGTGTTGAGATTGCAACGATGGGTATTGAGCTTAAGGCAGATGAATTTCCTGAGGTGGTGAGCTTTGGACACGTGCTTGAAAAGATACTTGAATGGCTACCGGCACTTGAGCGTGTAGTAGAGGAACATGTGGTAGAATCAGGGTACTATGACTATGCACCTGTTCTTCAGAAAAAATATACAAAATACCTTGCAGGTGTTCTTATGGGTGGATTTCTATTAATTATATTCTTTGCGCTGCCTTTTATTATTACCCTTGGGCCATTTAAGTTTTTGTTTTACATTTTTGTTCCAGGACTTGTGCCGCCTGTTGCCACCTATATACTTTCTCTGTATGTGACAAAGAGAACCCGGAAGGGAATGGAAGCATACAGGAAGGTTTTAGGTTTCAGGGAGTTTTTGAAAAGAGTGGAGCGGCCCCGACTTGCTTATCTTATTAAGGAAAAAAGTGTGGATGTTGAGGAGCTCTTTGTTTATATGATAGCACTGAGGGCACTTGGTTTCTTTGACAGATTAAAGGTTGTGCTTACAGACTTTAAAGAACTCAATGAGAAGATTCAGGTTTATATGAAACTTGATGCGTTTATAAGACGTAATTTGAGGAAGGCTATTGAAAAGGCACAGAGGGAAAAAAGAAGACAGCGCGGAGAGTGGGACATTCTGGGGGGAGGGGGTTTTTACTGGTATATAACTATTTCTGAGACCCGTTCACAGCCATTATAATTTTTATATGTTTAAAGCATTACTTTTATTTTTCTCTTTCGCACAAACAGAGACCTACGAAAGCCTTTTACAGGATGGCATTCAGTTTGGCTATAGAGAAAAATATACCGAGGCTTTTACACTTTTTAACCTTGCAATAAGTAAAAAACCAGATTATCCTGCCGCTTACCTGTATAAGGCTGCTCTTTTAGACCTTTATATGATAGATTTTACTGACGACAGCAAAGAAGGAGAGTTCTTTTCTCTCTTGAATAAAACCATTAAACTCTCTGAAAAACTGATAAAGAGCAGTAAAAGAAGAGAGAAGGCCTATGGATATTTTTTCAAAGGATCTGCTTTGATGTATGCTGCTCTGAGGTATGGAAGAAAAAAAAGTTATATAAACGCTGCCAATGCCGGTATGAGTGCTCTGAAAATTTTAATGAAGGTGCCTGAATATGATTCTACTCTGTACGATGTTTACCTTCCTCTTGGAGTTTATGCCTATGCTGTCAACAAACTTCCAAAGGGGCTCCGGTTTCTCAAGGTCTTCCTGCCTGATGCTGAATCAAAGGAGGAAGGTATCAGAATGATAGAACTTGCCATGGAGAGGGGCAGATATGTGAGGGTGCTTGCAAAGGATGCCCTTGCCTGGGTTTTGGCCTATGATGGTCAGAGAAGAAAGGCCATAAAGATAGCAAGAGAACTTGTAAATGAGTATCCGGGTACAAGGGCGTTTAACTGGACTTTAGCCTATGCCTTAAAGAGAGCAGGAAGATGGCGTGAAGCTGAACTTGTTCACAAGGTTATCCTATATCTCACATTGAGAGACCAGAGGAACTATCCATACAACATAGCTTTAGCTCTTTATGCACTTTCTATTTGTGAGTATGTTCTGGGAAAGAAGTTTTATGCAATATTCTATCTTGATATGGCAAAAGCCTTCCTTCATGATGCAAGAGATATTCCAGAAAAGAAAGACCTTGCAAAAAGGATAGAAAGACTCAACAAAAGACTTGAAAAATACCGCAGGCTTTATGATGAAAAGAAAAGACAGGAACTTGTAAGGGAACTGCATAACTATGGCGGGTAATATATTAGTAACAAGAAAACTGCCAGGTAATGCAATTGATGAACTTGCTGAGAGGTATAATGTTGAGGTATGGGATAGAGAAGAAAAGATTTCCAGATATGAACTTAAGAGGAAGATTAAGGATAAGGATGCTCTCATTTGCCTTCTTGCGGATAAAATAGATAGAGAGGTAATTGATAGTGCCCCTAATCTTAAGATTATTGCTAATTATGCAGTAGGATACGACAATATAGATGTGGAGTATGCTACCCGTAAAGGCATTTACGTGACCAACACTCCTGATGTTCTCACTGATGCAACAGCAGAACTTGCATGGGCACTGCTGTTTGCTGTTGCAAGGAGGCTGAGGGAGGCGGATATGTTCCTGCGTGAAGGTAAATTTAAGGGATGGGAACCTGAACTTTTTCTGGGAAAAGAGGTTACAGGTAGCAGAATCGGTGTAATAGGTGCGGGAAGAATAGGCAGGAGTTTCATGAAGAAGGGTAAGGGGTTTGATATAAAGTGGTGCTATTATTCCAGAACGAGGAAAAATGATTTAGAAGTGGAATTCAATGCTCGTTTTGTTGATACCCTTACAATGTTTGAAAGATGTGATTTTGTTTCTCTGCATGTTCCACTCACAGATGAAACCTATCATCTTATAAAAAAGGAGCATTTTGACAGGTCAAATGGTAGAGTAATTCTTATTAACACAGCGAGGGGTGCTGTGGTTGATGAAGAGGAGATGATAAAGGCATTATATGACGGAAGACTACGTGGGGCAGGTCTTGATGTGTTTGAAAAAGAGCCATATGTTCCACCATCACTTATGAACCTCAGTAATGTTGTGCTTTTGCCACATATAGGAAGTGCCACGCACAGAACCCGGGAAAAGATGGCCGAGATGGTCGCCAAAAATGTTGATATGGCACTAAAAGGCCATATACCACCAAATCTTGTAAATAAAGAACTTCTTGAAAAATGAAAGAGATATTGCTTAAAAACGTGTATTTTAAAAAGAATGGCAGGTTAATCCTTGATGATATAAACCTTGAGATAGAAACAGGTGAATTTGTTTTTCTGGTGGGGCCAACAGGTGCTGGAAAGTCTTCACTACTCAAACTTCTATATTTTGAAGAGTATCCCACAAAGGGCAACATGAGCATTATGGGATACAATGCAAAGAAAATAAACAAGAAAACAATGCTGGTTGTTAGAAAAAGCCTTGGTATAGTATTTCAGGATTTAAGACTACTAAATGATAGAACAGCGTATGATAACGTTGCATTGCCACTTGAAATTGACAGGAGGCATGATATACATGATAGAGTACATGATGTTTTGAGAAAACTGGGAATTTTGCACAAGGCATCCAGTTATGCACATAGCCTTTCTCAGGGCGAACGGCAGAAGGTAGCTATAGCCCGTGCACTTGTGAGAAGGCCGAGGATTTTTATTGCGGATGAGCCAACTGCACACATTTACAGGAGTGAAAAGGAAGGGATAATTCGCATGTTTATGGAACTTAATTCAGAAGGAACAACCTGTATTATTGCCACTCATGATAACAATATAGTTGATATGGTGCCCTATGCCATAAGAATACATATAGAGGATGGGAGAGTTGATTACCTATGAGAATAGGGTTTTTCTTTGGTGAGGTAAGAAGAATATATAAAGAAGCCTTTGCATCTTTAGTATTTATTGGCATAACAGCTCTGTTTCTGTCCGTGCTTTTAAATCTCTTCATTGGCGGCTATGTTTACACAAACAATATAACCAGAAGGAATAGTGGTTATCTCAAGGCAAGGGTATATCTTAAAGAGGATACACCCCATGCTTTAAAGGATGTTTTTGCACTTATGCTTAGGTATAATCCCTATGTTGATTCTCTGAAGTTTATTGATAAAAAAAAGGCAGAGATGGAATTTCAAAAAAACTTTCCCGAGTTTACAGACCTTATAAGACTCTTTGAATCAAACCCTCTTCCTGAAAACTACGAACTTTTTTTGAATTACAAACTGTTGAATCCCAAAAAACTCGGTAACTTTAAAAAGGCTCTGTTAAATTTTAAGTTTGTTGATGAGGTCTATCTTCAGGGGCTTTTTGTTTTCAGGTTATATCTTCTTGAAAAAATAGCTTACTTCTTGCTTATAAGTTTTATTATAGTCTTCTTTTTCATACTCTCCATGATAACAAGGGGGAGTATCAGGGCTGCCGTAGAAAAAAAGAAAGACCTTATAAAGGTTTACTGGCTTTTAGGTGGCAACACTGAGGACATTATAGGGCCATTTCAGGTGGCAGGGCTCATTTCAGGGCTTTTAGGCAGTATTTTCGCATCGCTTGTTCTTTATCTACCTTTTGCGTTTTTTACCGTTCCTGTGTGGACTTTGGGCATAGCACCCGGCTTTACAATGTTTACCATTGTTATTGTGGTAAGGGAAGTTATTGAACTTTCCATAAATTAACGCTATGAAGATTATTCTTGCTTTTTTTCTTGTTACATCGCAGGTTTCAAAGTACAGGACAAACCTGAGAAAATTAAAAAAAGACCTGAAAGCCGCAAAAACGAGGCTTTATAGAATAAAGAAAGAGAAAAAGGGTATTGAGAATGAACTTGTGTATCTTGAGGAGAAGGAAAAAGCCATAGTTAAATTTCTTGATTTTCTTAAAAAAAGCAGTGAAAATGTGAGTAATGAACTTAATGCCCTTGATAGAGAAATATTGGAGAGGGAAAGAATACTTAATAAGGACAGAGAGGACATAAAATCAAGTCTCATACTGCTTTATAAACTGAGTGGAATAAAAGAGCCTATTGGTTATTATCTTTTTCTTCCGAGAGAGGAAAAAAGTGCAAGATACAGGGTTCTGCTCAACGATTATTTAAAGAGAGTGGTCGTATTCAGAAAAAATGAATATGAACGTGTTATAGAGGAGTACAGGGAATTAGCTGAAATAAAGAGGCTAAAAGAAGAACATCTTGCTCTCTTGCTTGCCATGAGAGATGAGGAAGATAAAGAAAGGCTTGAACTCGCACAAACGAGAATGGAGAAAGAGGCGTATTTAAAAACACTTAAGAGAAAGGAAGAGAGGGAAAGAAAGAGGATAAAGAATCTACTTGCTTCAATTAGAAAGATGGAAAAACTCATAAAGAAACTGGAAAGGGAGAGGGCAAAACTCAGAAAGAAACGTGGTGAAGTGGCAAGAAGACCTCATGGCACGTATCCCTGGCCCGTAAGGGGAAGAATAGTTTCATATTATGGTACGGTCTGGCACCCAAAGTACAGGACAAAGGTTAAGAATAACGGGATAGACATTAAAGTATCATCACCAAACACGCCTGTAAAGTCAATAGAGAATGGAACTGTCATTTTTGCCGAGCCCTATCTCGGTTATGGAAATACAATCATTATTGACCATGGTGGATTTTTCTCGGTTTACACACAACTTGCGCAGATTAATGTGAAAAAAGGAGATAGTGTGTTTAAAGGTCAACTTATAGGAAGGGTTGGTGACCCAAACACAGGATACACGCTGCATTTTGAGATAAGGGTTGGTGGGAAGAGTGTTGACCCTTTAAAATATTTAAGGAGAAGTTAGTATGAAGAGTATTGCAGGATTTATATTCTCACTGTTGCTCATTGCAGCAGGAATGGTGCTGGGTTTTCCTCCAGAATACGTGCCACTTGTGCTCTTTGCATTTGCGGCGTTTTTATTGTATAAATACGAAGAACGTGGTGGGATATTCTGGCTTTCCTTTTATCTTACGCTGTTTTATGGCGTATATGTTTTCAAAATGATACTCACCCCGTTTTTTCTTGCCCTGTGGCTTGCGTTTCTTACAGCGCCGATTGTTGATTTTTTAGAGAAGAAAAAAATTCCCCGCTGGCTTTCTTCCCTTTTCATAATCCTATTTCTGTTTGTGCTTATTCTTGGTTTTATCACACAGGCAGGTGTTCAGGTTATAAAGAGTGCTCCTGTTTTTTACAACAATGTCCAGAGCCTTTTACTTGATTTCTTTTCAAAACTCAAACATTTCACCGTATTTGGACAGGATGCTCTGCTGCTAAAGGAGAAGGTATATCCTGTGCTTAACAATCTGTTCTTAAACCTTTCAAGGAACCTTGTGAACATATCTTACAGTGCCATCTCTTTTGCAGGTTCACTTCTATTTCTTTTGCTCACATTTATTATAGCCTTTTACGTTCTGGTGGATTTTGATAAGGTTTCACGATTAACAGAGGCATTTTTAAACTTTGGTGGATTCAGTGATGAGGAACTTGATTTCATCGGTAAGAGATTGAGAAGATACTTAAGAGGTCAGTTAATAGAGGCAACTATCATAGGCGTTCTCACAACACTTGGCCTTGGAGTTCTTGGAATAGACTTTTACATATTTTTAGGCATTCTTGCAGGAGTAATGAATCTGATTCCCACTCTTGGATTCTGGTTATCTTACATACCTGCACTGTTTGTGGGTCTTGGTTCTGGGAACTGGCTTTCAGGTGCACTTAAGGTTACGGTGGTATTCATGACAATTCAGGCGATGGAAACTGCATTCATATCTCCCCGTGTTCTTGGTGGAAGTGTGGGTATTCATCCCATGATAATACTTTTGGGGCTTTTAGTATTTGGAAAACTCTTTGGCACAGCAGGAGTGATTATTGCAGTTCCAACTATCGCGGTTATACAGGGTATTTTAAAGTTCAGGAAGAAAAACTCTATTTCCTCTTCCTGATTTTTCTCATAATGAGAAAATAGAGGCGAACAAATACACAACTTGTTCTCCATTTCACCCTGAAGTCCTGTGCTTCTTCAAGCATAACCCCTGTTGGTACATGTATTGATTCTGATTTTTTCATGGCAAGAATCTGTGAGGGGTAAACACTTCTATGCCCGGTCATTAAAAAACTTATAACATTGGCAATTGCTGCAAGATGGGCAATCTGAGGACCGAACATCTCTATAGCCATTACAGTTGATGCAATGGGGGTGTTTGTGGCTCCAGATAGAAGTGCCATCATGCCAATTGCCGCACCCTCACGAGCAGATATTTTAAAAAGATGTGATACTATATTTCCAAATGTTGACCCCACATAGAATATGGGTGTTACTATACCACCGCTTCCACCGAATGACAGAGTAATACTTGTAAAAATTATCTTTAACAAAGGGGCAAATAAGGGAATATCTCCGCCTCTTATGGCAGTATTTATATCGCTCATTCCCAGAGAGAGATAACGTGTCCCAAATATAAGGGTGAGTATAATTAGAATAACACCGCCTGTAAGTGCCCTTCTTTTCTTACCGAAAGAAAGTTGTGATGACAGGTATTCCATAAGTCTCAGGGTCTCTATAAAGATTGAAGAGACTATACCTGCAAGGATTCCCATAACAATGACCTTCAGAAACATTGCAATGGAAAATCCATGTACAATGTTCAGAGGATGGTAGGTATAGTCAATACCAATAAGAAGGGCAGTTTTGTACGCTATGAGGCCTGAAATAAACGATGGAAGAAGGACATCGTAAACCATGTTACCAATTAAAAGAACCTCCACACCGAAAATGGCACCAGCAATGGGCGCACCGAAAACGGAGGCGAAGCCACCGCTTATGCCGCATATAACGAGTTTCCTTCTATCGTCAGAGGAGAACCTGAGAATATCTGCGATAGTGGATGCGACTCCTGCACCTATCTGGGCGCTTGGCCCCTCTTTTCCAACAGACCCACCTGTCATTATTGTGATTACAGTGGCCAGGAGTTTAACGGGTACAACTTCAGGCTTGATTTTACCGTTTTTTTTATGAATGGCCTCTATGACCTTTTCTGTTCCATGCCCTTCTGCATCTTTTGCAAATTTCTCTATAAGAAACGTGGAAAGTAAAAGCCCCAGAGGAAGAAGTAAAAAGTAATAATCGGTATACCGGTGAAAAAGTATGCTGAGGTCAAGAATCTTTATAAACAGGGCCGCAGAGCCACCAACTAAAATACCCGTTATAGTGGAAAGAACTGTCCAGCGTATTATACTGAAAAAGATAATAAGGTGCTCAATAAGCCATTTTTGAAATCGCTCTGGATTAGAAAAGGCCATCTCTCTTTTTTATGCCCAGATGGGTGTAAGCAAGTTCTGTTACCATCCTTCCACGTGGAGTTCTCTTTAAAAAGCCCTCCCTTATAAGAAACGGTTCATAAATTTCTTCAATGGTTCCAGTCTCCTCTCCCACTGCCACAGAGAGGGTTTTAAGACCAACAGGACCGCCTCCGAATTTTTCAATGATGACCCTCAATATCCTTTTATCCATTTCATCAAGCCCCCTTGAGTCCACATCAAGGTTGCGAAAGGCGTATTCTGCAATTTCCTTTGTAACAATACCGTTTCCCTTAACCTCGGCATAGTCCCTTACTCTTCTCAACAGTCTGTTTGCTATACGTGGCGTTCCACGTGAACGTTTTGCTATCTCGTATGCTCCATCATCTTCAATTTTCACATTCAAAATCCTTGCAGAGCGCTTGATAATAAGCACTATGTCTTCAACAGGATAATAATCAAGTCTTGCCTGTATACCAAACCTTGCTCTGAGTGGAGATGTCAAAAGACCTGCTCTTGTGGTAGCTCCTATAAGAGTAAATGGGAGAAGATTGATTTTGACGCTTTCTGCCTTTGGGCCTCTGTCTATGAGAATATCAATTCTAAAATCTTCCATAGCACCGTATAGGTATTCCTCAACCACTCTCGGAAGCCTGTGAATTTCATCTATAAACAGAACGTCCTTTTCACCAAGGGAGGTTAAAATTCCTGCAAGGTCAACAGGCCGTTCAATTACAGGGCCACTTGTGATTTTTATATTAACCCCCAGTTCATTGGCAATAATATTTGCAAGGGTTGTTTTGCCAAGTCCCGGTGGTCCATAAAACAGTATGTGGTCCAGAACCCAGCCCTTTCTTCGGGATGCCTCAATGAATACCTCAAGGTTTTCCTTCACCTTTCTCTGTCCAATAAACTCTTTAAGCCTCTTTGGACGCAGTGCTACATCTATCTCAAAGTCTTCAGTTTGAGGATTTGGATTTGTAAGGTCAGGTATCATTTTTCCCTCACAATTTCCTTTATTGCTTCTTCAACAGATTCAATTTTGCCGTGTTTTGAAAGGTATTCCCTTACAGAACTATTGGCCTCTTCCTCCTTAAGCCCAAGTGCAATAAGTGCCCGCTTCAAGATTTCACCTTCAAGAGTAATACTTTTTGTCGTATCTGTCTGTATTGAGGGTAGCCTTCCCTTAAGTTCAAAAATCAGTCTTTCCGCCCTCTTTCTTCCAAATCCCTTTATTTTTGAGAGTGTCTTTATATCCTCTGTTTCAACAGCCTGTATGATTTCATCTGGAGACAGGGCTGCAAGAATCCTCAATGCCATTTTTTCGCCAACTCCCTGCAGTTTAGTAAGTTTTATGAAAAGTTCCCTTTCTCTTTCACTCAAAAATCCATATAAGGTTACCTGTTCATTTTTGAGGGATAAATAGGTATACAGCGTGGCAATATCGCCCGGCTTCAATTTAAGAGCCTGTGGAGATATAATTTCGTATGAAATATCACCCGTTTTGAGCACAAGGCGGAGGCTCTCCGTTTTTACAATACGGCCCTCTATACTGTAAATCATCTCATGCTCCTTAATCCAGCAAGAGCACACGCAAGTGCATCGGTGGCATTTTCGTCCATCATGGTTTCATCAGGAATATTAAGGAGGATTTTTACCATATAAGCAACCTGTGATTTCTTTGCCTGTCCATTTCCTGTAATTGCTCCCTTAATTTTTGTGGGTGAGAGTTCAAGTGTTGGAATATCCCTTTTTGCCAGTTCCAGAAGCACGACACCCCTTATTGCACCAAGTTGAATGGCAGTTTTAACGTTTTTGTAGTATATGGTGGACTCAAGAAAAGCCACGTGGGGCTCAAATTCTTCAAGAACCTCAGAAAATTTTTTAGACAATTCAAGCAGTCTCTTTTGAAAGTCTGTATCTTTCAGATTTATGACAGTTGAGTTTAAAAAACTTCCGTTATCAATAATGCCAATGCCTAATTTTCTTGACCCCGGGTCTATACCCAGAACACGCATTATGACGCAAGTTTCTCAATAATTTCATCAGGAATATCGTAATTACCGTGCACTTTCTGAACATCATCGTTGGCCTCAAGAGCATCAATAAGTTTTAGTAGTTTTTCAGCGTCCTTTTCAGAGACCTTTACAGTGTTTTTGGGTATCATAAGTACATCTGCGAATTTGATGGGAATATCCTTTTCCTCTATTGCAGATTTTACCTGCATAAAGTCATGAGGAGTGGTGACAATCTCGTAGTAGTCCTCTTCAGTGGTCATGTCCTGCGCGCCTGCCTCAAGTGCTATTTCCATAAGTGTATCCTCGTCAATTTTATCCTTATCAACCTGAATAATTCCCTTCTGCTCAAACTGCCATGCAACGCTTCCGGGGTTTCCCAGATTGCCGCCGTATTTAGAGAAAATATGTCTTATTTCTCCAGTGGTTCTGTTTTTATTGTCTGTGACAGCCTCAATCAAAAGTGCAACACCACCAGGGCCATAGCCTTCAAAGGTAACTTCAACGTAGTTTACACCCTCAAGTTCGCCTGTCCCCTTTTTGATGGCCTTTTCAATATTATCCTTTGGCATATTATGCTCTTTTGCCTTTTCAATGGCAAGACGAAGTCTCGGGTTTAAATCAGGGTCTCCACCACCCAGTCTTGCGGCAATAGTAATTTCTCTTATCAGTTTGGTGAAAATCTGACCCCTTTTTGCGTCGTTTTTTGCCTTCTGGTGTTTAATTTGAGCCCATTTGGAATGTCCAGCCATATAAATCAACCTCCCTATTTAAAAATTTCTATTATTACCATAGTTTAAACCAAGACTTTTGAATGTTCAAAGGGTGTAAAATATTTATTCCTTTTCTACATACACCCTTACTGCCTTTTCTCTTACCTTTACCGTTAAGGGGAGCGTGCCGCCTTTTTCGGAATCAAGGTGATAGTAAACACCACTGCCTTCAAGATGAATTTCCTTTGCCCTGTAAATGTTTACATCTTCAAGGTAAAGATGCCGATTGATTATTACGCTGAAAAAGTATCGTGTGTCTTTCAATATGCCGCTGTTTCTGAAAACCACAACATCAAGATACCCGTCATCAACAGAGGCAACGGGCGATATTTTGAATCTTCCTCCATAAGAGGACGTGTTTGCTATTATAACCTCATACCCTGTTCCCAGGTCCCTGCCGTCTGCATGTATTTTTATTGGTCTTGGTGTGTATGTTCTGTAACTTTTTATGCCTTCAATTATATGTGAGGGTGCTCCGTATTTCTTCTTGAATTCGTGCGAAAGGTTATGTATGACATAACCGTCAAGCCCTGCACCTACCATCATGGTAAATAATCTGCCATTTGCATCCCCAAGGTCAACCTCTTTTGTCAGTCCCTTTGTTATGGTCCTCACTGCCTTTAAGGGATTCATGGGTATACCCAGTTCAAGGGCAAAGACATTGGTTATTCCAAGTGGAATAATGCCAAGGGGTATTGAAGAACCATACAGCCCGTTTACCACTTCGTTTAAAGTGCCGTCTCCTCCTGCTGAAATTACAATGTCAAAACCTCTGTCAAGATTTTCTTTTACAATCTGAGTTGCATGGCCGGAGTATTTTGTTTTTTCAATGTGAACTCTTCCGAAATTTTTGAGTTCCCAGAGGGCCTTTATACCGTCTTTTGTCTTTAGCCTCCCAAAGTTATACGACTCCTCGTTTAATACGAAAAGTATTCTGGGCTTTTGCATAAAGAATGTTCCTATCTAAGAAGCAACACTTTTTTGAGCGTTCTTTTTCCCTGCTTTACAAAATAAATTCCACCTTTTTGAGGAAGATGTAAAATCAATCTGCCGTCTTTTATGGTTTTTGTGTACTTCACCCTTCTTCCTTCCACGTTATAAACTGTAATGCTCAGGTTATCTATATTATGGCCTGATGGAAGGACAATCACGTTGTTTTTCACTATTAGACCTTTAGATCGTATGGAGGTGCCCTCTGTCTGTGTGCCACTCTGCGACTTTGATATATCTCTTAAATCAAGTCTTATGAGTTTTGAACCATCTTTAATGTCTTCTATGGGATTGTCCATTCTTGGCAGTGCCCATGCAATTTTGAATCTTTCAAATCCCAGCGATAGAATGTAGATATTATTCGGAAATGGCTGTGGTTTTATAACACCTTCAAGCAATCCGTTTCTGTAAATACATCTGAAATTTACAGTGTCATTTATTGATATTCCATCGGAGTTTTTCCAGAATGCTCCTCCCATATCTGCCACGAGGTAGTAATCATAGGTGGTCATTTCATATCTTCCCCATGGTGATGTGGTTAAGTCTGAGGGGTCACGGGATATAAATATGTACTCCCTTGTGTTGTTTTCATTGATATTTCCTGTCAGGGCAAAGTAAATCTGAAGTCCATCAGGGTCAAATATGTAATAGAGTTTTCTTCCATCTTTTTCAGTGAGTAAAACTGCGCCATCATCAAGATTGCCATCCATAACAAAGTGGCGTATGTTCACCGTGTAGGAGTAATTGTTTCCATAATTGTTGTCCCACGACTCGTTGTTTAGTGAATCTACTGCGTGAATCACGTATTCCACATGGCTTCCCCCTGAATATGCGGGAATATACCCTCCAAAGAGGTCGTAATCTGGCTGGCCGTCTGAGTCAAAATCGTACTCTCTGCCGTTGTCTCTGTGCATTACTACGTCAGGATATGACCAGTTCCCATTAACTCCGTAGTGTATTTCTGCAAGTTTAACACCCGACATGTCCTTTATGTATCTTGTTATGAGAACTCTTGCATGTATAATGTCCTGCGGATACTGCCAGCCGCCGTAAATAATGGGACCGTCTTTATCTCCGGGTCCTATCTCATCAATTTCAACAGGTCCCCTGCCAGCAAAGAAGTAAATGGTGTAATCTCCAGACCTTCCTCCCAATTCTATTTTCTCTGCAAAAGAGGACATCTTGCCGTTGTTATGGTATGTAAGTCCCTGTCCAGACCCCCATACAAAGCATCCTTTTGCGTGTGTGGTATTGTTCTCATAACCGGCATACTGCCAGCCGTTGGGTGTCATGCCGTTTATAAAGGATAAATTGTAACCATGAAGAAGCATATCCCACGCATCAGGCGAGACACCGGCCTTGGTCCAGTTGTCCCATCTTGAGTGGTAATTGATTTTAAAATATGGTTTTCCTTTTATTAACACAACCTCTTTTCTTAAATCGTTTTCAGTGCCTCCGCCTGCATTATAGGCTTCGTTGAGATATAGTATTGCAGTGTCACCTCTTGTCTCGTAGGTTACGTTATACCACGAGTTTTCTGCCTGTGACTCCTGTAATAGACCGGGGTGCCCGCCATCATCAAAGTCTCCCTCTCCTCCATAATTGGTAAAGAGATTGCCCACTATTACATCACCATCTTTATTGAATACCCATAATGCCCTTCCGCCTCTTCTGTCAAAGATGGCAAATATCTGGTCATTGAATATAGCGTATTCATCTATGCCATCACCGTCATAATCTCCAACCTCAATCTGAGGTTGTGTTATATTCCTTATGTCTCTTAACCACTTTGCGCCCCTTGCAAATCCTCCGGCATACCTCGTATGATTCCACAAATTTTTTCCCCAGCCTTCAAGCTGCCCCCCTGGTCCTGTATGCCACGCTGTTTCGTAGGTCATTGCCATGAGCGTTACCCACCCCATCTTTGCAAGTCTATTGTCAGGTGCCATCATGAGTTCACCCTTTGCCCACTTCCACAGATCTTCATAGTCTCCTCTTATACCGTTTCCGTTCCTGTCGTAGCCATTACCACAGTCATAGGCCTGAGTGTTCTTGAAATCGTTATACCAGTTGTCATAATTACCACCGGTCCACTCATGAAGTTCCTGATACGTGGCATAGTGTATGGTTATTGTAGGTGGGTCATTGTTCGGGTCTGAATCATAAATTTTATCAACTCCCCACCATTTTGCCACCTCACAGATGTGTACGGGCTGAATCCATGATTGTGATTTCATCCATGCTATATTGTGGTCATAGGAAGAAGATGGCGCTCCGGGATGTCCGAAATCCCATCCTGCCACTCCTGCTGCCTTTTCCCAGTCGTCTGCGTATAGGACAACCTGTTCCTGATCAGGAGAGTTATGAAGATTCCATAAAAGTTGATATAATGGATTGTCATTATTGGAAACGTCCTGCCATACAAGGTTATCCCTTGCTGTTTTTGAAATAAAGATTATGAAAACTCTGTTCCCTTCATTATCAAACATCTGGTGTATTTTAAAGGGGTTGTCGCATCTTGTTCCATCCGGATAATAACTGTGATACCATCCAACAACGTGGTCATCAAGAACAATAACAGGTGGCATATAAACCCACTGTCCGCTGGAGGTGTGGCCCCATTTGCCGTATTTATCATTGAGAATTTTAATCAGGGAATAAGGCATGCCTGTCTGGTCTTTAAATACCCTTTCTGGTATCCATATTACATTGGGATAATCGGGCCATCCGGGTTCTTTTATAAGGTTTCTGTAAACATCCTGAACATACCAGAGGGAAAACTCGTTCATTTCCTTATCAACGTAGGGCATTATGTGTTCAGCGTATGTCCCTCCCACGATATAGACTATGTCATCGTACTTCATTCTGTCAAGAAGCCCTCTGTCATTTCTCATCCATGCATAGGATTGGGCTAAAACCCCTGACATGTGCAGATCAACAGGAAAATGATAGTATTCATGGGTATCAAGGATTCTGTGAAAAGAATTGCCATTGTATCCATAATCCCCGGGACGCATTGCATACGAGCCATTGTCTGCGATTGATTGATTGGCGTGATGCAAGATTGCTATTTTTGCTGTTCCTGAAATTAAAGTGAGTAAAAGGATTAATTGCTGCATTTTTACCCCCTTTCTAATCTTATTTTAATGGAGAAAAAAGGTTCAATCAAATGAAAATGTGTGCAAAAAATCAGGAATATTTGTGCGCCATCTGTTCAAGTAGGGCTATGCGTTTATGAATGGGAGGGTGGGTTGCCCACAGGTTTGCCCAGAGTGAATCTTTCTCTGTTATTCTTTTTTTGTAGGGCTCTGAGATGAAGAGGTGTGCCACTCCATGATTTACGTGTTTCATGGGTGGTGCTCCTGCTATTTTCCTGAGTGCACTTGCAAGTGCAAGTGGGTTTCTCGTAAGTTCCGCACTACCTGCATCTGCTGCATACTCACGTGCCCGTGATACTGCAAGGGCAAGTAGTCTTGCAATTATGGGTGCAAGTATTGCAAGAACAATGTAAATTATGAATATTATGAGACCCGCACTTCCTCCTTCTGAATCCCTGCTTCTGCGTCTTCTACCGCTTCCAAAATACACGAGGTTTCTTGATATGGCAGCAAGGATACCTATTGCTCCTGCGAGTGCTGCAACCATGGTCATGGTGAGAATATCCCTCTCCCTTACGTGGGTAAGTTCATGAGCCATTACGCCCTGAAGTTCCTCTCTGTTCATCATGTTCAATAACCCTGTTGTGGCACATACAGAGGCATGTTCCGGGTCCCTCCCTGTGGCAAATGCGTTTGGAGATGGGTCGTCCATTACATATATTCTGGGTGTTGGCAGACCTGCTGCAATTGAAAGTTCTTCAACCACGTTTATAAGTTGTTTCTCTTTCAGGTCTTCTGGATTGGCCGGTCGTGCTTTTACAGAATGCAGTACCATTTTGTCACCAGCCATATAGCCTATAAAAGCCTGAAATCCGCCGATGAAAATGGCTAAAATGGTCATGAACGGGAAGTGGTTATTAAAGTAATAAAAGTCAAGAATATATCCCAAAAAAGCGAGAATAGCAGTAAATACCATTATCAGAAAGATCGTTCTTCTTTTATTTTTTTCCTGTATGGCGTAAAAATCCATGTCAGAAATTCACCACCACGTTTTCCCTTTCTCCCGGAAAGAGCAAAAACTCCGCTTTTTTGAAGTTAAACATATTTGCTATGATATTTGAGGGGAAGGATTGAATCTTTGTATTGTACTTCATCACCATATCGTTGTAGAACTGCCTTGCAAAGGCGATTTTGTTTTCCGTTGAAACCAGTTCTTCCTGAAGCTGGAGAAAGTTTTCATTAGCCTTGAGTTCAGGATAATTTTCAACCACAGCTATTAGTTTCTGCATGGCTTCTGAAAGGTGTCCTTCGCTTTCACCGATTTCCCTCATGCTCTTTGCATTCTGGGCCTGTGCCCTGTATTTTGCAATGGTTTCAAAGAGTTCCTTTTCGTGTTTTGCATAACCCTTAACAGTGTTGACAAGATTTGGTATAAGGTCATGCCTTCTTTTAAGCTGCACATCAATCTGTGACCATGCATTTTTAACCCTGATCCTGAGTTTAACAAGAGAGTTGTAGATGTAGATGAGATAGAGTACAGCTGCACCGACTGCTAACAAAAACCATATCATGGTTAGATTATATCGCAGGGAAATTGAAATTGCAAATTATCATACAGCCTGTGAGGTTTTCAGGTCGGAATTTTTCTCTTTTTCAATCTGAAAGAAGTTTCGCTATACGAACATGTCTGAATCTTTTAGATTTACACATCACTGCCTTTATAATTGAAAGTATGAATATAGAAGAGAAACTGAGAGGTGCCACAAAACTGTGGCAGTCTGTTAACCTTGAACTTGAAAAGAGAATAATCGGACAGAAAGATGTGGTTAAAAAAATTGTGGTTACACTTTTGTGTGAAGGACATTCAATAATCACAGGTGTTCCTGGACTTGCAAAAACAAGAATTATTAAAACACTATCTGAGATTCTTGACCTTGAGTTCTCCCGTATTCAGTTTACACCTGACCTCATGCCCTCTGATATTGTTGGAACTGAAATCCTTGATACAGACCAGAATGGTAGAAGGTTTTTTAAGTTTATAAAGGGCCCTGTCTTTGCGAACCTCATTCTGGCTGATGAGATAAACAGAACCCCACCAAAAACCCAGTCGGCCCTTTTAGAGGCAATGCAGGAGCGGAAGGTTACAGTACAGGGAAAGACCTATGAACTTCCAAGACCTTTTACTGTTATTGCAACTCAAAATCCTATAGAGCAGGAAGGCACATATCCTTTGCCAGAGGCTCAACTTGACAGGTTCATGCTTGAGATAATTATAGACTATCCTGATTTTGAGGAGGAAATGAGGGTTGTTGAACTTACCACAACACATGAGGAAGATGTGCCTGAGAGGGTTGTTACAAGAAGAGAGATAGAGGAGTATCAGCAGCTTGTTCTTTCCCTTCCTGTGGGTGAGCATGTGATAGCGTATGCTGTTAATATTGCAAGGGAAACAAGACCCGAATACACACACATAAAAGAAGTGAAGGATTATGTGCTATACGGTGCAGGTCCACGTGCATCGCAGTATCTTGTTCTTTCTGCAAAGGCCCTCGCACTTCTTTATGGTAAGCCTGTAGCCACCACAAAAGAAGTAAATGAGATGGTATTTGATGTTTTAAGACACAGGCTCATATTAAATTACAGGGCAGAAGCAGAGGGAATAAGGAAAGAGGATATAATCAAGAAGGTTCTTGAGTATGTACAGGGAAAACTTTGAAGAATTAGAGAGAAAGTTTCTGCATCCCAGAGCCCAGAAATCCAGTCAGACAAAAGGAAGAAAGAGAAAGGAAGCACCGTGTAGATTCAGAACTGAGTATCAGAGAGATAGGGACAGGATTCTGCACTCCAAAGCCTTTAGAAGACTGAAGCATAAAACTCAGGTATTTTTATCACCCGTTGGAGACCACTATAGAACGAGACTCACTCACACACTTGAAGTGGCCCAGATTGCAAGAACCATAGGAAGGGCGCTTGGGTTAAATGAGGATTTAATAGAGTCTATAGCCCTCGGGCATGACCTCGGACATACACCATTCGGCCATGCAGGAGAAGCTGTTTTAAATGAGCTTTTGAAGGACCATGGAGGTTTCCGCCACCCCTATCAATCCCTGAGGGTGGTGGATTACATTGAAAAAGATGGAAAAGGCCTGAATCTCACCTGGGAAGTGCGGGAGGGAATAGTAAAGCACTCAAAGGGCTTTGGTGAGATTTTAAATGCAAATGTCCCAAGAACCCTTGAAGGTCAGGTTGTGAGAATTTCAGATATTGTGGCTTATCTGAACCATGACCTTGACGATGCGCTGAGGGCAAAGGTTTTGAGGATTGAAGATGTTCCTACTGAACTTCTTGACTTTTTTGGAAGAACTCATGGGGACAGAATAACAACGATTGTTTCCAATATAATTGAAACTACCATAAACCTTGAGTATGAAAGAGTTGCTTTTGATGAAGAAATGGATGTGATGATTAAAAAAATGAGAGACTTTCTGAAGGAAAGGGTTTACCTCAATCACTATGTGAAATCAGAGTCAGACAAGGCCAAAAACATCATTGAATTTCTCTACAGGTATTTTATGGAACACCTTGACAGAATACCTCTGTACGAGAAAATAAAAAACACGAAAAAGAATTATAGACCGTGGCAGGCTGTGAGGGATTATATTTCAGGAATGACAGACAGATATGCCATTGAGATTTTTCATGAACTTTTTATTCCAAAGCCCTGGACCACTTTTTAGGAGGTGAATATGAAGTATTTTATTTCCATAGATATGGAAGGTATATGGGGAACCAGTTATTTTTATGAACCCGGGGAGAGGGTGAGTAAGTTGATGACAGAAGAACTTGCGCACACCGTTGAGGTGTTGATGGACATAGACCCACGTGCTAAGGTAAGGGTTTGTGATTCTCATGCTCTTGGAACAAACATTTTACCCGAAGCCCTGAGAGTGAATGTGGAACTTGTAAGGGGATTTCCTCGTATGTTTTACATGATGGAAGGTCTTGATGAGAGTTTTGATGCAGTACTCTTTGTTGGTTATCATGCCCCTATTGGTCATCCGAAGGGTGCTATGAACCATACGTATTCCTCGGCAAGTTTTTTTGAAATTAGAATCAATGGTGCACCTCTTGGCGAGTCAGAAATTAATGCCATTTTTGCCTCCATGTTCAATGTGCCTGTAATTTTTATATCCGGTGATAGTGCACTCTTTGAATTCTCTTCAGGTTATTTCCCCGAGACAGAGTTTCTTATAACAAAGGATTCCATAGGGCACAATGCTGTACTGCTTTATGAGAGAGACAGGATTTATGGAGAACGGGTTAAGGCGATAGAAAAGGCGGTTAAAAAACTGAAGGAAGGCAGATTTAAAACATTTATAGAGAACAACCCTCAGTTTGCGCCACCGTATAATCTTGAAATTGTATTAAAAGATACCCTGAGGGCTGACCTCGTTTCAATAATACCCGGTAGCAAAAGGAAAGATGGGCGAATTGTGGAATATTTTTCAGCGGATTTCCGTGATATTTACAGGTTCATTGTAGCGTCGTCAATTCTGGCATGGCAGGCGAGTCAGATAAAGTAGAAAAAAATGACATTTTAAAGAGGGATATCAGGTACCTCAAGGGAGTTGGTCCCAAAAAACAGGGACTTTTCAGAAGAATAGGTGTCAGAACTGTAAGCGACCTGCTTTTTCTTGTACCCCGCAGGTATGAGGATAGAACAAAAATCACTCCCATAAAGGATGTTGTACCCGGTAAATTTGCTACAGTGCAGGGAACCATTACCTTAAGAGGAAAGAGAAGGCTCTATGGGAAAGATGGGTTTGGCATAATAGTGGATGATGGTACAGGGTGGATTGAGGTTGTGTTCTTTGTCAAAAACATGCAGAAACTCTTTCCAATAGGAGCGAAGATAATAATAAGCGGAAAGGTGGAGTTTGATAAGTACTATCACAAATCCATCTTTGTGCACCCCGATTATTCCATTATAGGGAAAAACATTGATGATGTCATTGCAGGTATGGTTATTCCAGTATATCCACAGACAGAGGGCCTTGATTCAAGGTTTATCCGGAGATTGGTTTACGATTTACTCAAACAGGACATAAAATTCACAGATTATGTCCCCGAAGTTATAAGAAAGAGGGAAAATCTGTTATCCATCCAGGAGGCTGTAAAGAAGATGCACTTTCCCGACTCTGTTGAAGAAGGAGAGAAGGCAAGGAAGGCTATTGCATTTTATGAACTTTTTCAGTTTTTCTGGAAGTTAAACTTAAAAAGGGAGAATATCGGTAAGGCTCGTCCCTTCAAGGAGAAAGGCAGGTTGTCGTCCGAGTTTATAAGAAGGCTTCCTTTTAAACTCACAAAAGGACAGCAAAGGGTGATAGAGGAGATTGATAAAGACCTTGTAAGAAGTGTTCCAATGCAGAGGCTTCTTCAGGGTGACGTGGGTTCGGGTAAAACCGTTATTGCGATTTACTCAATGCTGAGGGCTGTTGAAAACGGTATGCAGGCAGCACTCATGGCACCCACAGAGACCCTTGCTGACCAGATTTTTCTTGTCCTTTTAAATTTTGTAAGTGGTTTGCCCTTAAGGCTTGGACTTCTCAAGGGAAGTACGAAGGCCAGTGAAAGAAGGGGAATTCTGAAGGACCTTGAAAATGGTGACATTGATATACTTGTTGGAACACATGCCCTTTTGACTGAAAATGTTGATTTTCATAAACTTGGACTTGTTGTCATAGACGAGCAGCATAAATTCGGAGTGCTTCAGAGATATGACCTTTGGAAGAAAGGTGATGAGTTTACACCCCATCTTTTACTTATGACTGCAACGCCAATTCCAAGAAGCCTTGCTCTCACCCTGTACGGTAATCTTGAACTTTCCCTTCTTACTGAAAAACCTGCTGGAAGAGGAAAAATAGAAACCGTTGTTAAACTTGAAAGAAATAGAGATAAGATTTATTCGTGGGTTTTTAGACGTGTGGAAAAGGGTGAAAAGGCTTACATAGTCGTCCCTCTCATTGAAGGGAGCGATTTTTCTAAAGAAAGAGGGATAAAGGACTTATACAGCATGTATGAGTATCTTCTAAAAATGAAGAGTGATAATGTGCGGATTGGATTATTGCATGGGAGAATGAAGACTGAAGAAAAGCGCAGGGTGATGGAAGGATTCAGGGATGGAGAATTCAATGTTCTTCTTTCAACAACAGTAATTGAGGTAGGTATTGATGTAAAAGATGCCACTTTAATGGTCATAGAACATGCAGACAGGTTTGGACTTGCGCAGTTACACCAGTTAAGGGGTAGAGTGGGCCGGGGAGAGAAGAAATCCTTTTGCATTCTCGTTATGTCTGATAAGGTCTCTGAAGAGGGCAGGGAAAGGCTCAGAGCTCTTAAAAAGTATAATAGTGGCTTTGACCTTGCAGAGATTGACCTTAAAATGAGAGGGCCTGGAGAATTTTTGGGTACAAAGCAGCACGGTTTTGGCGGCTTTCGTGTATTCCATTTTTACAAAGACCAGGATATTATAGAAAAAGTAAGAAGATATGTTGGCCTTTTAAAGGACGGAAAAATACCCCTTAGAGAAAATGAAAGGGAAAAACTCATGAGTTTAAAAGAAAAAATTGAGGAGGAGTTCTATGTGGCGTAAGATTGGAGTTGTTATGGTCTTTATCATAATCCTGTCTTCAGGATGCAAAAGCAGGGGGCCTGAATATAAAATAAGGAAAAAGAGAAATCAGGTAGCGTACATAATAGATGAAAGTGCCATTAAATTTGTACCTAAAGTTGAACAAACACTCACCGATACATTCTATGACCCTATGCCTGACCCCGTTTTTGACCTTGATGGATATACACCAGAGCAGTTTCAACTTGATGCAGGTTATCCTTATGTTTTCATACTCACGAGTCCGCAACTCGCATCCTATGCGTTTTTCAAAATGGCATTTGGTGATAAAAACCCGGGTATCTATACTAAAGAGAATGTGTTTTCTCAGGGAGATTTTGTCATAGGTATATGTGCACCCGGGCCAGAACTTCTGGAATCTTTCCTTGAGAAATACGCAGATTCAGTCAAATCTTCTCTTTATGCAGCGTATATGAAGCATCTAAAAAAGCTTGTATATTTTGCCGGAAAGAACGACTGGATGAAGAAGGAACTTTTAAAGAAATACGCTATTTCTCTTGACGTTCCTGAAGGATGGACCTATATTAAATTGAAAGATACCATAATGAAGTTTGACAACATTTTTGGAATAACCAAGCATTACCCTGAAAGGTTTATGTTTTTCTATAACAACCCTGATATAAGGTATTTTGACAGGGACATGCTTATTAAAATAAGGGATTCCATAGCAGCGCTTTATTACGGTGGGGATAAGGTTGTAAAGAGCACGGTCAAGGTTGACAGTATGTTGTTTGGCGGTAAATACAGAGCAATGGTACTAACAGGAGCATGGCAGAATCCAGATGAATATGTTGGAGGACCATTCAGGATCATTGCTTTTATGTCGGAACGTGGATTTTACATGATTGATATGGGAGTCTATGCCCCTGAAAGAAGGCGAAAAATTCAATACCTGTTGAGGATGCAGATTTTTGCCAGCACCCTCAGGTTTTTAAATAAGTAAACTCTATCTATTTGAGTTTTTTGAGAAGTTTTCTTGCCTCCTCTTTCAGTTTCCTGTCCACGAGATATTTGTCTTTCAAAGTGAGTGCTTTTTCAAAGTCCTTTTTTGCAAGGTCATATTTTTTCATTTCTCTGTATGTTTTACCCCTTCCAAGATAAAATTTTACCTCAGTTGAGTCCAGCGAAATTGCTTTATTTAAGAGAACAAGTGAACTATCAAGTGTCCCCTCTGGCACTTTTCCAAAAAGGGTTTTTGCAATCCTTTTCAGGATAGGACCTATTGTTGCCGCCTCTTTCTGGTACTCTCCCAGTATAAAATAGGCGTATGCACATTGTGGATTTAATTTAAGTGCCTTTTCAGCATTGTTTTTGACCACAAAGGCAAATTCTACCTTTTTCTTTCCGCCCAGAAACAGAGCCTTGTCGCCTGCGGCAGCAGATTTCCATAAATACCCTTCGTATCTCGTACTATCCAGTGATATGGCCTTTTCTGCGTGTTTAAGAGCAAGTTCATACATGGTCTTAATGCTATCCTTTTTCTGCAATACATCACCTATATTGCAATAAAGACGTGCCAGTTTCCAGTGAACGTCATAACTGGTGTAATCTTCCTGAAGTGCCCTGTTGTAATATACCCTTGCACTGTCGTAATTCATTGCCCAGAAAAAAGAATCCGCCTTTTCTAAAATTTGAGAGACAAGGGATAAAATCAGTATTGATGTAAACATTTGAGCCTCCTTTTTCTCTCGTAAAATTTTAAGGCTACGTGAATGTAAGAGCAAAGTGTCGAATTTATGAACGCACAAAACATAAATATCACTGTTTTTTGTTAGTTTTCTTTTACATAATTGATGGTGTTTAATGTTTTCTTGACAAATTACTTTTAAAACTTTATTATTTAAGTCATGGAAGATAAAATAGAAGTGAAAGGGTCAGGCATATTTCTTGTTGATATGATGCTGGAGCATGCACCACTTGAAATTTTCATAATTGATGGATATGGAAAATTAATAGCGTTTAACAAAATGTCAAGCTGGATTTTTTCAGAATATCAGTCTGTTAAAAGCGGAAAAGATTCTGTTTTTGAGATTGATTATTTCAAAAATGCTAATATAAAGGAGAGGTTTCTAAAGGAGAAAGATAATAAATTGGGATTGGAATTAAGAATTGAAATAAACGGTAAAAAAGCCAATTTCGCCATATATCCTCTTTCAAGAATAGGTGATTTTGATAATATGTACGCATGTTTTATAGAGTATATTGAAAAGGATAAGAGTATTGGTACACGCGGTCGTGGTGTTGAAAATATTGTTAGATTGCTACTTGAAAGCATAAGTGATGCCATACTTGTGCTTGAAGTTGAATCCAGGCGCATTGTTTTTGCAAATAACAAAGCAAGTCAACTTTTAGGTTATTCCAGAGCGGATTTCTTTGACATGCCTGTCAAACAGCTGCATCCTGATGATGAGTATGAAAGAATAGCCTCCATTTTGGACCGTCAGGGCAGGGGGGAAATTGAGTTCGCAGAGGATATACCTTTTATAAGAAAAGATGGTAATATAATTTATGTTGATGTAAACTCAACACGCATTGTTGCAAGTGGCAAAGTGTATTTAATAGGAGTTTTAAGAGACATTACTTACAAAAAGGCATTGCTGTCAAAACTTCTTACCACCAATAGATTACTTGAAGCAATTTTTGAAAAAACTACACTCATGTTTGCCCATATGAATGAAGATTTTAAGATAGTGAGAGTGAATGAGAACTTTGCCCGCATACTTGGTCCGGAGGTTGAACAGTTTGTGGGCAGGAATTTCTTTGATATTTTTGATGAGCCTGAACTCAGAGCGCTTTTTGAAGAGGTGATTCTCTTAAAGAAAAGCCTTTCCATGAGGGAATTTCCATTTAACACACCTGATGGTAGAATGGTTTTTGTTGATTTTATGATTTCATCTCTGTATGAGGAGGGAAGTGATCTTAAAGGGCTTATATTCAGTGGTATTGATGTTACGGAACTTGTATCTACAAGAAGTGCCCTCATGGAAGTTGAATACATTAAAAACACTGTACTTCATGAACTGAACGAGCTCGTTACATATATAACTCCAGATTTTGGTATAAAGTGGGCTAACAAACAGTATCTGAATGCCTCTGTCTATGAAAATTTTGAGAAACTTGTGGGGAAGAAGTGTTATACTGCTTTAGAGAATAAAACTTCTCCGTGTGGCAATTGCCCTGCGATAGAAACGCTTAATGATTTAAAATCACATTCAGCTTACGTTAAGTTCCCGGATGGCAGGGAGTTTTATGTACGTTCCTTCCCGGATATTAGAGATGGGAAACTTGAGGGTATTGTTGTGGCGTGTCTTGATGTAACGCAACTTAGAGAAAGGGAGAGGAGTATAAATAGATTAAATAATATGCTGACCGTGATGAAGAAAGTCAACCGTGTAATTATGAGAGGTGAGGCAGTTGATGAAATAGCGAAGGGTGTAACAGAGGTTCTTGGCAAGAAAGAGGATTACAGATTCGCTCTTATGGTTCTCACCGACAGGTTGAATATCCCCGTTTACTTTTATGTAACACCTGAAAGTTTTGCCACATCACTTCAACAACTCTCAACAAAGATGCAAAAGGGAGAAACTCCACCTTGCATTGAAAAGGTGTTCTCAGAGGATATAGTAATTGAACCCCGCCCCGAGGAAAGATGTATGGATTGTTCACTTAAAGATGTATGTTCAGAGGGATATGGTATTCTTGCCAGACGGTTAGAGTATAAAGGACATGTTATGGGGTTTCTAATTGTGTGTGTGAAAAACGAAAATATAGGTGACAACGAAGAGGTGGAACTTTTTAAGGAACTTGCAGATGACGTAGCATATGCCCTGTTTCATTTAAAACTTAATTGACCGTCCTTATGGACGGTTTTATCATAGTATTTATGCAATATGAGGAAAATTACACCTTTTTAATCAGTCTTCAAAAGCTGGATATAAAAATAGATGCTGTCAAAGATAGGCTCGCAAATCTACCGGGCGAAATAGAGGAACTAAAGAACCGCATTGAAAGTCTTAAAAAAGAGCTTGAATCTCTGGATAATCTATTGAAAGACAAGGAACTAAAGCTCAGGGAGAAAAATTCTGAATACAGGGAGAAACAGGAAAAACTGGCACTGTATAAGAAGCAACTACTTGATATAAAAAATAATGATGAGTATAGGGCCATGTTACATCAGATAGAGAATCAGAAAAAGATAATTGAGAAGGTGGAAGAGGAAATAATTCTGATGGAGGAGGAACTGGAGGAGTTTAGAGAAAGCTTACCAGAGAGAAAAAAGGCGATTGAGACTGAGATACAGGCAGTGGAGAGTGAAAAAGACAAACTTTTAGGTATGGACAGTGTTCTGAAAAAAGACATTTCGGTTTTGCTTGAGGAACGGCATAAAATTGAAGAGAGAATAAAGGTTTCTGTATTAAAAAAGTATGAGCGTTTGAGAGCAAAAGGTTATAGAGAGGTTCTTGTACCCATTAAAAAGATTATGGGAAATGAAGGTGAAGAGTATGTTTGCTCGGCATGTAATTCCACAATACCTCTTGAAATATCTCTCAAGGTGAGAGAGGGAGAGTCTTTTGTAAGATGTGAAAACTGTGGTAGATACCTTTATTATGAATTTGAAAATGAGGAGGTAAAATAAATGGAAAAAATGGAATTTGTACCCCTTGATGAACTCTGGAAAAAGTATCCCAATAAGTTTTTTGCTATAGTCCTTGCAGCAAGAAAAGCAAGGTTTATCTCAAGAAAAGCCAGAGAAGAGGGTACTCATCTTCGGGAGAAGCCCACAATCATTGCACTGAGAGAGATTCTTGAAGGAAATGTGGAATACACATTTTCTTCAAGAAAGATAAAGGTCCTATCGGACCTTGGTGCAGAAGATGAAGGTAGCGCTGGGCATAACCAGTAGTATTGCCGCCTACAAGGTTCCCTTACTTATAAGAGCGCTAAAAAAACAGGGACATGAAGTCAGGGCTGTTCTTACTGAAAACGCAGCAAGGTTTGTTACACCAGAAATTGTAACATTACTTACTGGCAATGACGTCATAGTAGGGAATAGATATTTCCTGAAAACCTCATCACAGCACATTGAGATTTCAAAGTGGGCGGATGTACTGCTTATTGCACCTGCAGACTACAATATTATAGGAAAAGTGGCTTCAGGTGTGGCTGATGATATAGTTAGTACACTGGTGGCTGCTTTCAAAGGTCCTGTTGTATTTGCTCCTGCCATGCATGATGTGATGTGGGAAAACCCTGTATTGCAGGACAGGGTAAGGTATTTAAAAGAAAAGGGATATTATTTTTCAGGCCCCATAGAGGGGGACCTTTACAGTGGAGATAAGGGTAAGGGCAGATTTCATGAGATTGAATTTATTATTGAGGACCTTTACGCTGCACACAACAGAGCTCCGCTTGCTGAAAAAAAGGTGCTCCTTGTTTATGGAAGAACAGAGGAACCCATTGATGATGTCAGGGTTATTACAAACAGGTCCAGTGGAAAAATGGGGGTAGCCATTGCCAAGGAAATTAAAAAGCACGGTGGTTATCTCATTCAAATAGCCGGTAAACTCTCGGTGGAAGTCTATGGCAGGGATGAGATTGTCAGGGTCACCACCTCAGAGGAAATGAAAAACGCCGTGCATGACAAAATAAAGGAATCCGATATTCTTATAATGGCTGCCGCCGTGTCGGACTTTAAGCCAGAAAACAGGCTGACTGGAAAACTGAGACGTGAAAAAACAGAGCGTCTCTATATCTCTTTAAAAAGAACAGATGATATTCTCAAAAGTCTCTCCGACTTAAAAGGAGAAAAAGTATTTGTTGGTTTTGCCCTTTCTGATGATATTGAAACTGTAGCACCTTTGAAACTCAGGGAGAAGAATCTGGATATTCTGGTGGCAAATACCATATCTGCGATGGAAGGTGAAAGGTCTTCAGGTTTTATACTTACAAAAGATGGAAGCAAAAAGGCCTTTTCAGAAATTGAAAAAGAAAGACTTGCCCATCTTATAGTTCAGGAAATTCTGGAAGTTGCAGAGTAAGAGTAATCTTTATGACCTTCTGGGTATAGAGGAAGTATTCACACCTGAAGAATCTCCTATACACAGATTTTACAGGATAAAATCCATAGCAGAAAGGTGTAAAAGGTGCAGATTACATTCAACAAGAACGCAGGTGGTTTTCGGTTTCGGAAACATTGCTTCTGGGGTTATGGTAATAGGTGAAGCCCCGGGGGGAAATGAGGATATTTATGGAAAACCATTTATAGGAAAGGCTGGAGAGAGATTCTCTTCAATCTTAAAGGAATATGGTATAGAAAGGGATAGAGATTTTTACATAACAAATGTGGTAAAATGCAGACCTCCAAAGAACAGGGACCCGCAAAAGGACGAAATTCAGGCCTGTGAGCCCTTTCTCGTTGCCCAGATAAAGATAATAAAGCCAAAACTGTTCCTTGCTCTCGGCAGATATTCGGCTGCATGGCTTCTTGGATTAAAAAGGGAACCTTCCATGAAAGAGATAAGGGGGAAAATTCTAGTGTCAAAATTTAATGTCCCTTTAATTGTCACATACCATCCCTCAACTGTTGACCATGCGAGGAATCCTGAGTGGAGAAATTTTGCTCTAAATGCAATAAGAGAGGATTTAAAGCTATTTGCAGAAAAAATTAAAGAAATACAACAGAGTTAAGCCTTCTAAGCCTCTGTTTTTCCTGAAAGTTCAAACTGTATTTTATAGAGTTTTGCGTAGACACCGTCTTTTTTCATGAGTTCTCTGTGAGAACCCTCTTCAACCAGTTTTCCATCAAGTATAACCATAATTTTATCCGCATTTTTGATGGTAGAAAGCCTGTGGGCAATCACTATTGAGGTTCTATCTTTGATGAGATTTGATAAGGCCTTCTCTATAAGATGTTCCGTGTATGTATCAATATTGCTCGTAGCCTCGTCAAGCACGAGAATTTTGGGTTTCCTCACTATAGCCCTTGCAAATGAAATAAGCTGTCTCTGTCCCATTGATAGGGTTATTCCCCTTTCTCCGAGTTCTGTGTGAATGCCGTTGGGCAGTCTGTCTATAAATTCTTTTGAATACGTAAGTCTTAAGGCTTCTTCTATACTTTCATCATCAATATCATCCCACAGTGCAATGTTCTTTTTTACATCACCTTTAAAAATAAAAACATCCTGAAAAACAAATGCCATCTGTTTTCTTAAACTGTGTATGTCATATTCTCTTATATTTTCGTCGTCTATTTTTATAATCCCCTTTTGATTGTCATAAAACCTTGCAAGAAGACTTATGGTTGATGTTTTGCCAGCACCCGTGGGTCCCACTATGGCCACGGTTTTTCCTTTGTGCACCTTGAATGAAACGTCTTTAAGAATCCAGCGCTCATTATCATAGGAAAACCACACGTGTTCAAATTCTATGTCACCTTTTATGTTCTTTTCTTTATTACCGTCCCTTTCCTCTTCATCTTCTTCAAGCAAGAGAATTATTCTCTCACCTGCTGCAAACGAAGATTGAAGTATATTGTATTTTTCTGCAAGGTCTCTTATGGGTGAAAAGAACATGTCAATGTAAGATAAAAATGCCACAAGTGTTCCAAATGTGATGTAGTTTGCAACAATGCCCTTGCCTCCGAAATAGACCAGAGCGGCAACTGCCACAACCCTGAGCATTTCCATTAAAGGTCTGAAGAATGCATACACATACATCTGCTCTATATTTGCCCTGTAAAGTTCATGGTTTATTTCCCTGTATCGTTTAATCATTTTCTTCATGGCATAGAAAACGTGCACTACCTCAATGCTTGAAATACTTTCCTGGGTAAATGCATTCAGTTTTGAGAGCTTTCTTCTAACGTTTCTGTAAGCCTTTCTTGCGTATTTCTGGAAAATTAAAGAAAGTCCAATTATAAATGGAACAAACAGGATTATTTTCCATGAAAGTGATGGAGAGAGTTTGAACATCACCATGAGAATACCCACTAAGAGGAAAAAGTCTTTTATGGCATACACTAAAACAGATGAAAACATCTCGTTTATTGCGTTTACGTCGTTCGTAGCCCTTGTTACAATTCTACCTGTGGGATTTTTATCAAAGTAGCTTATGGGTAGTTTCATTATCTTTCTGTAAATGGCCATTCTCAGGTCATACATCACGAGCTGGCCAAAGTATTGAAGGAAATACACCTGAAGAAATGTAAAGATAAAGTTGAGAAACAGAAACAACAGGAATAAAAAAGAGTATTTTACAAGGAGATTGTAATGTTCACTTCTCAGAATTCTGAGGTTTCCTGGCGAAAGCCTGTACATTATATCCTGTCTAATAAAAATATGATGGTTTTGTTTTTCGTATGGTAGGTTTGATGAAATGAGAATAGAATCCACAGTTTTATTTTCCTTTAAGGCAAAGAATGTGGCTTTGCTGAAATACTTTTTAACTTCAAGATCTTTTTTTAAAGGCCCGGGAAGATGGTAAAGCAATACATAGTCACCGTAGAAGGCCTTCTTATATTTTTTTCGCAACTTTACTGTAAAATCGTCGTTTTTTATGAGTTTTCGTGCAGTTGGCATTAAAGTTCTGTCTATGGCAGACTTCATAATGTAGGGCATGCCAAGTTCAAAAAAGGTAGTACCCAGAAGCAGAAAAACGGTTAAAACGAATATTTTTGTATAAGGTTTTGAGAATTCAAGGAGTTTTTTGAATATATCTGAATCCTTTACTTTGCCTATACGTTTTTCTTCCAGGACGTCGTAATGCCTTCTCATAGAACTTCCTTTTCCGTAATTTTTTGAAGTTCAAATATGGTCTTATATATACCTTCCTTCTTTATGAGGTCTTCATGCGTACCTTCGTCTGTAATTTCTCCGTCCTGCATGACATAGATGTAATCTGAGTCCTTTAAGGCAACTATTCTCTGGGATATTATTATTGAAGTCCTGCCCTTCAGGAACTTTTTGAGGTTATCAAGTATTTTTCTCTCTGTTCGCGCGTCAACTGCAGAAAGTGCATCGTCAAAAATAATAATTCTGGGTTTCTTTATTATGGCTCTTGCTATTGCCACCCTCTGCTTTTGCCCACCTGAGAGAGTGGTTCCACGTTCACCCACTACAGTATCATATCCTTCAGGAAACTTCATAATTTCATCGTGAATTTCAGCCATTTTAGCCGCTTCAATCACCTTTTCCATGGTGCATTCTTCTTCAGTAAGGCCGAAACATATATTGTTTTTAATGGTATCAGTGAATAAAACACTTTCCTGCGGCACAATACCTATAAATTTCCTCAAGTGTTCTGAATGAATATGTTCTATGGGAATACCCTCGTAAAAGATGGTATTATCTGGGGCGTTGAATAGTTTTAAAAGCAGTCTTATAAGGGTTGTTTTACCGCTTCCCGTTTTTCCAAGTATGCCTATTCTCTGTCCCTCTTTTATGCTGATATTTACATTCCTGAGTACAGGCTTTGTTTCAAGGTATTCAAAAAAGAGGTTTTTGACCTCTATGTTTCCTTTAATATCAGGATTTCTGGGTTTTTCAGGCTCTTTAATGTCGGGTTTTTCATCAAAGAGCTTTTGAATTCTTTCCATGGATGCAGCTCCTCTTTGCAGCACATTGGTGACCCATCCTATGGCAATTACAGGCCATATGAGCATGCCCATGTAGCTTGAGAATGCCACAAGGTCTCCCAGTTGCATTTCTCCCATTATGGTTCTCCTACCACCAAGCCATAGTATAAGAAAAAGAGAGAAGCTTGCAAAAAAGTTAATTATTGGCTGAAAGCCCCCAAATATTCTAACAAGCTTCATGTTCTTGTCAAGGTAATCTCTGTTGATCTGTGCAAATTCCCTGATGGCACCTTCTTCCTGCGCATAACCTCTTACAACGCGTATTCCTGCCACACTCTCCCTGACTGCTTCTGTTATATTTGAAAATGCAGATTGAACCTGCTGGAAGTACCTGTAAATTAGTTTTGAAAAAACAAATATCGTAATCGTAAGCAGAGGTAGTGGTATGAGTATGTAGATGGCCAATTTAGTTGAAAGTTTTAGCATTGCAACAATGCTGAACACACCGTAGTAAAGAGTATCAAATGTGCCCACAACACCCATGATACATGCCATTCTAACGGCATCTATGTCATTTGTAGCACGGGCCATAAGGTCACCTGTGGTAAATTTAGTAAAGAATGAGGGAGATAGCCCTACTATATGGCTATAGATGGCATTTCTGAGGTCCTCTTCTATTTTCCTTGCATTGCCAACTATAAAGAGGCGCCAGAAGAACCTGAAAACCGCTGTCAGCAGAGCAAGAGTTAATATATAAAGTGAGAATCTCACGATAAGAGCATTTGTGGCAGCGCCTTTTTCAAGGAGATTAATAAGTTTCCTCAGAACAAGAGGTATGACAAGTTGAAAAAGGTCAACAACAAATAAAATTATAATGCCGACTATCAATCTTATTTTGTATCTGAGTATCCATTTAAATAGGTGTCTCATATCAAATTAAGAGATAAAGAAGGCTCAAAAGAATCATAATTATAGTGGATGGTATTATTATTGGGTAGGTTTCTCTGGTAGATACCTTAAAATACTCTCTCGTTGTGAGATAACAGAGATGGAAAGGGGATACCATCACACCCATGAATCCGGTGGTATATAGAATGGGAGCAACATACGGGTTTTTAGTGAGCACGGCAATAAAAACAGGAAAGGTAATGCCCACTGATGCCTGTGTGATGCCAGTAAAAAAGCCAGAGATATAGGCTATCCCCATGCCGACTATAATGGGTGATACGCCGCTTTTAACGAGGGATTCATATAAAGGTGTGAGAATACCGCTTTTTTCTATAACTGTCTTTAAAAACAGCACCGTGATAATTAGCAGGGTGGTAAAGGAAAATATGGATTTTTTAAGGGAAATGATGAAGTTCAGTGCGTTAATATGTGACATAACATAAATCATTAAAATTGCAACAAGAAGCGCAATATTTATATTTATCCTCAGAACGAGTGTAAGTATAAAAAGAACCACAACAGGTGAAAATACCTCAACAATAGTTTTTCGGTCAAAGGGCAAGAGACTTTCGTGTTTTCTTGATGGATGATTCCTTGTCCAGAATAACAGTGGAACAAGTCCCACCACAAATGAAGCGAACACTAAAGGAGATTGAATGAGGGCGAATTTACCCACAGACATACGCATTATTCCAGAGCCAAGTATAACTCCTGCATATAAAGGCCATGAGTATTCCCAGATATGGCGGAACCAGTAATTGATGAAAAAGGTCTTTTCTCTGGATAAGCCGAGATACGATGCGGCTTTTTCGGTGAAAGGTGCAGATACCAGAGCGCCTGCAGGCATTGGTAGAAGCCCGAAGAGTGCGGAGGGTATAATTGTTCCCATGGTTTTACTTTTCGTAATCATTCTTATGGCATTCTGGAGTTTTGCATCAAAACCACCCAATTTCATTGTCTTTGAAAAGACCTGAACCAGAATAACGGCTATAATAACATTCACTATCCTCTTTGTAAAAAAGCTGTTTATCAGGATTTTGGCATTAACAGGTTCAATAATCAGAAATAGCACAATGAGAAGTACAGGTATTCCGATACTCAGAATTTTTCCAAAAGCCGATTTATTCATGGAAAAGACTTGTTATTCCAGTTTTTTTGATGCCTCATCCATCTGGATCAGAAGTTCAAGGAGTTTTTCTTTGTCCTCCTCGTCAAAGTCATAAAGGAGTTTGTGAATATAATCCACTCTCTTGTCTATAACCCTTTTTATCACCTCTTCACCTGCAGGTGTGAGCATGACAATTTCATTTCTTAAATCCTTTTCCCTTTTAGCCATCTTGACAAATCTTCTTTTTCTGAGTCTTTCAACTATTCCGGATATCGTACTTTTAGCAAGATACAGGTCCTTTGATAGAGTGGTCTGGTTCATGGGACCATTGAAGTATATATGTGTCATAAGTCTGAACTGTGGTGGTGTAAGACCTATTTCATTGAGGGCGGTTCTTCCCTCTTTTGTTATCTTGAAATATACATCTCTCAGTACCTTTTCTATCTCTCTTTCAATCATACTACACCTCCTCTGTTCGCAATGCTAACATTATATTTTAAATCTGGTGTCCATTCAAGATGGCAGGAGCTTCCAGGATAACTTAGCATTACGCACCATTTTGTAATACATTACGCTCTGATTATTGCATGCACCCGTAGTTGAACTTAAACTTAAAATATGCGCTGGAAGTTAAAGAAACCTGTATTTCCGATAGAAAAGTACACGTTTTCGCCTATTGTATCGCTACTTTTGTCTGTTCGTGGGGTAGAACCTGAGAAGGCAGGTATGTATCTTTATCCAGGGCTTGGTTCGCTTTACTCACCTTTCAAATTCAAGGACATGGAGAAGGCGATAGATAGACTTATTCTTGCACTTAGAAGAAATGAAAGGATTTTGATACACGGTGATTTTGATGTTGATGGGGTTACATCCCTTGCTTTAATGTACAGAGTGTTAAAGAGGCTTGGTTTTGAGGTTTTTGCCTATGTGCCCAATAGATTTGATGAGGGATATGGAGTTTCCCGTCAGGGGATAGAGAAAGCAGCAAAAGCAGGTGCCACACTTATTATAACGGTGGATTGTGGTATAACTGCTTATGAGGAGATAGAATATGCAAACTCCCTTAAAATAGACGTAATAATAACAGACCATCATGAACCAAAAGAATCACTGCCTTCATCCTATGCCATAATTAATCCCAAGTTAGGTGATTATCCCTATGATAATCTCGCTGGTGTTGGAGTTGCTTTTAAATTACTTGAAGGACTCTATGAGAAGTTAAAAAGGGACAAAACTGAACTTTATTGGGACCTTGACCTTGTTGCACTTGGTACCATCTCTGACCTCGTCCCTCTTATAGACGAGAACAGAATCTTTGCCAAGGCTGGAATATCAATACTGAACAAAACAAAGAAGGCAGGACTTAAGGCACTTAAAAATGTTGCAGGAATATCCGGTGCAATAGATACCTACCATGTGAGTTTTATACTTGCTCCCCGTCTCAATGCAGCAGGTAGAATGGAAGATGCCATGAAGGCCTTTAAACTACTTGTAACCACTCAGGGTGTTACTGCAAGACAGCATGCTGTGGAACTAAATAATCTTAACCTGAAAAGACAGCGTATAGAAAAAGATATGGTTGAAGAGGCCATCAATATGGCTAAAGCGAAAGGCGACAGGTTAATTTACGTGCTCTATGACCCTGGATGGCATGAAGGAGTTGTTGGTATAGTTGCTTCAAGGGTAGTTGACAGATTTTACAGACCTGCAATACTGCTCACTCGCAAGGATGACGTATTGAAAGGTTCAGCAAGAAGTATCGCAGGCTTCAATATATTTGAGGCCATTTCTTCACAGGGGGAATATCTTGAAACCTTTGGTGGGCACAAATACGCTGCAGGTTTGAGTTTAAAACCCGAGAATCTTGAAAAATTTGAAGAGGGGATTAATGCCTATGCAAAAAGTGTTCTTTCAGAAGATGATCTTGAAAAAGAAATTGAAATTGACCTTGACATTTCGGATGTTTATAATAGAGAAGAACTCATACAATCCTTTGACCTTTTTCAGCCCTTTGGCATGGGGAACTCAAAGCCTAAGTTTCTGTTCAGGAGAGCAAAACTCATTGGAGCTGTTAACAGGCTGAAGGAAAACTTTTACAAGTTCAGAATAGACATAAATGGCGATATTCAAACAGCAGTTTATGCTGGAAATAGTGATGTAATATCAAATATAACTTCCTCCCGCAAAAGCGATGTGGTTTTCACCCTGCGGGAGGACAGATTCCTTTCAAAGAAGATTATTGAAATAATTGATGCAAAGCCGTCGGACTGATATAGCTATTTAACTTCAAAGTAATCAACTGTAAATCCATTGATATTCTTAATAAGTCCTTTTATTCTGTGTCCTTTGAGGGTGATAAGTCCGAAAACTGTTTCTCTTGAAAAAGCGTCAAGCCCTTTCCGTTTGTCTTCTGGCACATTGTATATTGGAGCGCCACCTGCACCAATAGTTACCTGATAGAGCCATTTTCCTGAGTCTTTTAAAGGTATCTTCCTTCTTGCATACAGATGTTCATGACTCGTTAAGATGAGTTTTGCGTTGGAGTTGAAAAATACGTTTGCCACAGAGTCTCTTAATTTTATATCATAGTCAAGTGCGTGTCCAGGCATTCCTGTATTGGAATACAGAGGCTCATGAAAAATAACAATTGTATTTCTAAATCGCCGGCTTTCTTTCAGAAACCAGTCAGTTTCTTCAAAGGTTATGTTTCCACTTATCCTCTTTCTGTTCTTTTTAGCGTAGTTGTAATCGCTGTTTAAGAAGAATATACCCCAGTTATCAGTGCCTATAAAATAAACATTCTCTCTGTACGGAGGCATTCCCTTGCGAGCCACAGGACCATTTTCAGGTTGCATGAACAAAGATGCCCATAGGTCTTCTGCACTCTCTGGTGGTGCAGGGTCATTATGATTTTTGCGATCGCCTTCCATTGGTGCAGTCATATCATGGTTACCTGCTGTGAAAAGAAACGGTATTGATGACGCATACGGATAAAGAGACTTCAAAAACGCCTGATACTGCATGAGAGCGTCTTCTCTATCAGCAGTGTATCCTGTTATAAGGTCACCGTTTATCTCAATAAAATCAGGGTTTTCTTTGTAGATTGCCCTGAGAATATCGTTTATAACTTCTTCGTTTACCCCGTCTGCACGACCTATGGGAGATGGCATTGCCCAGTTGGCTCTCGTGTCTCCAAAGATGGCAAAACGCTCAATTTCTCCCCTGTATTTTACAGGTATGGTGCGTGATACAAAGGTGTCATACTTTGTAAACAGTGTAAACCTGTAGTATTCAAGGCCATTTTCATAAGGTATTTTGAACTCGTGTCTTTTAATTTTTTTGTTGTGGAGTATGGTTTTTGGATTTCTATTTTTAAAAAGAAGTGTAATTGATGCAAAACACGGTTTGTTTGATTCAAAGAAAATGCCGATGGTATCTTCACTTAAAAGCTGCATAACAGGATATATAAATGGTGCAAGCCCTATCTTCCCACGATTATTTAATCTGAAAAAATAGTAGGTGCTTGAAATCATGTTTTTATCTTCAAGGTCAAATACAGAGGCCCTTATCGCATATAACTTCCCCCTTTCAAACTTTCTTCTCCTTGTTGGTCTGAATATAAAAACACTGTTCTCTGTTTTATTCCTGTCCCACAGGTCAAAATCAGGATAGGAATAGTTGAGGATGGAGTCCTTTTCGTAAGAAAGGTCTGATACGTAGAGAGTGAAATCCGTTGAAACGTGTGGAGCGTGGACCACAATGTATGGCCCTGCACTATCTGTGAAGGCCTCTATCTTTAAATGAGGATAAACAAAAATCAAAAGTGCCGCTAAAAGATTCATACCTGCCTCCTTTAAAATTCAAGATACAGTGCATCTGTGGGACATATAGAAACACAGAGCCCACATGCTGCACACTTTTCTCCGTTTATTTCTGGCAAAAGATGTCTTATACCCTCTTTTTTCACCATAGTAATGGCCTCATACTGACAGACCCTTTCACAGAGTTTACACCCCGTGCATTTGTCCTCTACAAGACGTGCAATACCACCTTCTATCCTAACCTTCTGACCAGCACCCATTTCTTTTATGTAAAGTCCGCGTATTTCCTCTAAAGACGAAAATCCCATCTTATCAAGTTCTTCGGAAATTTCCCGTGCAATACGACCAAATGCCTTTTTGCCTTCAATTATCGCCTGTGTGCAAACTCCCACTATAGTTGCACCCGCCATAATATGTTCTATTGCGTCTTTTCCAGTTGAGATACCACCAACCCCTATCACAGGAATATTAACGTTGCGGGCAATATCAAAAACTGCCCTTACAGCAAGGGGTTTTATGGGCGGGCCGCTCATCCAGCCAAACCCGAATTCTGAGCCCATATAGGGTTTCCTTGTATAGATGTCAAAATGGAGTGTGGGACCAAAAGAGTTAATGGCAACGATGGCATCTGCCCCTGCCTTTTCTGCCTCCTTTGCCTGACTGACAAGAAGGTCTGTGTGATGGGGTGAGAGTTTTGGAAAAACAGGCACATCCATAATGCTCTTTATGGTTTTAATAATGTCAGTGATAATACCCGGTTCTATGTAGTGAGTGGAAAACTCAATTGCATCAATATCAAATTCCTTAAGAAGAGGTATAATCTTTTTCATATCATCCGGTGTGTAGCCAACAGATACAATAAGAGGAACTGTAAGATCATTTAATGATGGCAGTTCCTTCTCAATCCACTGTTCTAAGGGTAACTCAGTCCAGAGTTCTGTGTTTATAAAGCCCTGGTCCATTCTGTATGCAGTTTTCACAAGGGTCTGTTCTTTGCCATTTTTAACAGTATTGTACATCTGCACTATCCTTGCCCTGTTCAATACAGCCATATTAGGTCTTGGAACAGGTGCTGCTTTCGTTGATATGGTTTTTGTAACAATGCCACCTGCTCCACCTTCCTCACAGTCCTTTATAGCCTTTGCGTCCCTTACAGGGGGACCTGCTGCAGGAAGAACAGGGTTTTTAAATTCAATGCCTGCTATTTCAACTTTCAGGTTGGCCAATTTAACCTCCTTTTGTTTTTGATTTCAAGATACACATTTTACTTTAGGGCAAGTTCCCTGAGTTTGGCAATCACATCTTCCACATGACCCTTTACCTTCACCTTTGGCCATACGTATGCTATTTTACCCTCAGGGTCAATTAAATATGTTGTTCTCACAGTTCCGTAGTACTCTCTACCATAGTTCTTTTTAAGTTGCCATGCACCGTATTTTTCTATAACCTCGTGTGCAGGGTCAGAAAGCAGAATGATTTTAAGGTCGTGTTTTTTTATAAAGTTCTGATGACTTTTAATAGAGTCTTTTGATATGCCAACTACCTCTGCACCCAGTTTTCTTATCTCATCTATCTTTTCAGAAAAACCCACAGCCTCCTTTGTGCAACCTGAGGTATTATCTTTAGGATAAAAATAGAGGACGAGGTATTTTCCCCTAAAATCTTTAAGGCATACATCCTTTTCATTTGCATCTTTGAGACAGAATTCTGGTGCTTTCTCACCTGTTTTCAACATATCCATCCTCCTTATTTTTTAGTAATTTTAATGGGGAAGGCATGTATATGAAAATAAAAAAGCCCGCCAGAGCGGGCTTTGCAAAAAAGACACAATGAATGCTTATTTACACTTTTTACAGGATTTGCTGATTTTATTCTCCTGTAGTTTCTGTTTTGGAAATTTAAAGGAGTACACTTTTGAACCACCAGAGATATTAAATCTCATTACCTCAACGCCCGAGCCTGCACTGCCGCCATCGTCTGTTCCTGCCTCAAATGTGCCCTCTTCTGGATTATTTCCTGATGTGGGATTTATAAGTTCACCATTATACCTTGCAATTACTGCATAATGGGTTATCCCTGAGCCTACACAGTCAGAATAAAAGTCAACGCGCACAATGTAAGTTCCCGACAGTATGGTTGCGGTATCAGGGTATATAATATGTTCGTTGTTCACGCTGTCTATTGAACATCCTGCATTGGAATCAAGGTCAAGGTAGCCACCCTCAGTACTTGCCGGATGTCCATAGTAGATTTCCTCACCATCAGGTTGTACCACATGAAGGTCAATATCATTTAAAAGGTCCCATGAGAGTGCAATTTCAAGTTTTCCTCTCTGAACCTGTGCCTGTTGCACAGTTAGTGTATTTCTTGTACTTACGTTTTGCTCTTCATCCTGTAGTGCAAATAGGATAACAAAGGTATCCCTTGGCAGGGAGTTATTCAGAGTAAGGGTAATCCTGATAGAGTCTCCTGAAAAATTCACAAGATAATAACCTGCTGCATCCTGAACACCAACAATCAGGTATTTTATGTCGTTCTGTGCATCCTCTCCCTTGATGGATATGATATTTGTTCCACCAGGCACTATATAATTGTTCCCAAAAATGCTTGTGATAGTTGGGGTGCTGTCCTGTGGACCCCGTGATTCTGGCATGTCGCCCTCTTTTGCTGTAGCATTCTGTATGGTAAAAAACGAACTTATGTCAGGAAGTTCGTTTGTTTCCTCTTTTTTACATGCGCTGGATATAAAGAGTGCCACTATCCCCAATGCCAGTATATATTTTGCAAATTTAATTTTATCCCTCCTGTTTGAGTAGGTATAAAGTATAATGGGTAATTGTTCCTGTGTCAAAGAGACGAGTTGCCTCATTAAAAATCTACACGAAAGGTATATCATTGGCTCATGATAAAAACTACACGAAACGAGTAAAATATAGTACCCTCCTTCTTCTAATAAAGGCAACAAAAGGAAGAAGGAGGGTAA
>Ga0256833_1000278_pt1 | contig 40918 bp, 40 predicted proteins | sample 356284metaG_FD_190535 | JGI IMG/M metagenome (GOLD analysis project Ga0256833, IMG submission 190535) | Hydrothermal vent microbial communities from Mid Atlantic Ridge, Atlantic Ocean - 356-284 | ecosystem: Environmental > Aquatic > Marine > Hydrothermal vents | place: Atlantic Ocean: Mid... | reverse complement strand
TTAAAATTGTGTAGAGGGAGGTGGCAGAGATGCGAGGGGGAAGGAGGAGGAAGATGAGCGAGAGGGAGAGGAAGCTGAGGGAGATGGTCATGGAGATAGTGGAGAGCCCGGGATTTGAGGAGGTCATGAGATCCGGGAGGAAAGAATACACGAAGAGGAACCCCGAGGACCCTGCCAATGGACATTAAGAGAGGAAGTAAAGGTCTCCCTAACCGGAAAGCAAGCTCCTGCCGGAGAGATGAAAGAGGAACGGGGATTTCCATGAGCTATTCTCGTGGCACTGCAAAGACAGTCCTCTCAGAACCGGGCAATATAAAAGCCATAAACACCTCCCCTGTGGATGAGAGCGTGGCTTTCGTGTATCTGGATGGGCACAGAGTATAGAAAAGCCTGCTTTATGCGGGTATTGAAGAGGGACAGGAGAGGGCCGGGGATTATGGGGAAACCGTGGAAGAGATTCCCCGTCCGGGGTTCTATTTCAGGTCCCTTATCGATAATGCTCCCCCTTATACCAATCCCATAGAGGCTGTTTTCAGGCAGAGAATAATATGGGCTTCTTTGCTTCTCTGGATTATGCTTTGCTCTCTGTTGCTCTGGTTCTGGAGTTCCTCTTTTCCTGCTGGATCAAAACCCTTCCGGCCTTTAACGGTGCCCCCTGTGAACTCCAGCTGATTAAAAGAGTAAAATTATATAATCTTGAGGATATGTCCCCAAATGTTCCTCCTCTTGCCTCAATTGCTTCAATGCTCTTCTTTGATGTGCTCAATCCGCCTGCTTGAAACCAATGCTGGGTAGGTATTAAAATTATCACGCCTCGGTTTATAGAAGTTCCTTTCTTGGACTGCGGTGGGTTGACACGGGGGGAAAGTTGCTTTAAACTTATAGAGCAGTCGGATAGCTCGATTTATTGAAAGCGTGCTCCACTTGACAGGAAGTGGAGTTTCCTTTAAACTTTCAATCGCTCTGATATAGACCTCGTTTTATATAAGCAGGTGGCGTACCGCCGAGAAGGTAGTTTTGTTGATAACTCTCCTTTATGGAGGGTTTGATCCTGGCTCAGGGTTAACGCTAGCAGCGTGCCTTAGCCATGCAAGTCGTGGGCGAAACCCCGCTTCGGCGGGGGAGTAGACCGGCGGACGGCGGAGTAACACGTGACTTACCCGCCCCTGGGAGGGGGATAACCCGGGGAAACCCGGGCTAATACCCCATATGCCGTATGGGGGACACCCCATGCGGTGAAAGGGGGCCTCTGCTTGCAAGCTCCCGCCCAGGGAGGGGGTCGCGGCCCATCAGGTAGTTGGTGGGGTAATGGCCCACCAAGCCTATGACGGGTAGCCGGCGTGAGAGCGCGGCCGGCCCGAGGGGCACTGAGACACGGGCCCCACCCCTACGGGGGGCAGCAGGCTGGAAATTTGGGCAATGGGCGAAAGCCTGACCCAGCGACGCTGCGTGCGGGATGACGCCCTTCGGGGTGTAAACCGCTGTCAGGGAGGACGAAGGGGGGCAGGGCGAATAGCCCTGTCCCTTGACGGTACTCCCAGAGGAAGCCCTGGCTAACCTCGTGCCAGCAGCCGCGGTAATACGGGGAGGGCAAGCGTTACCCGGAATTACTGGGCTTAAAGGGGGAGTAGGCGGCCAGGCAAGTCAGGTGTGTAATCTGACGGCTCAACCGTCAGGCTGCGCCTGAAACTGCCTGGCTAGAGGGCGCCAGAGGAGAGCGGAACTCCCGGTGTAGCGGTGAAATGCGTAGATATCGGGGGGAACACCGGTGGCGAAGGCGGCTCTCTGGGGCGTTCCTGACGCTGAGTCCCGAAGGCCAGGGGAGCGAAGGGGATTAGATACCCCCGTAGTCCTGGCTGTAAACGATGTGGGCTAGACATGTGGTCCGCTTCGGCGGACTGCGTGTCGCAGGGAAACCGTTAAGCCCACCGCCTGGGGAGTACGCCCGCAAGGGTGAAACTCAAAGGAATTGACGGGGGCCCGCACAAGCGGCGGAGCGCGTGGTTTAATTCGATGCTGACCGAAGAACCTCACCTGGGCTTGACATGCCGGTGGTACCCCGCCCGAAAGGGTGGGGGACCCTTCGGGGAGCCGGCACAGGTGCTGCACGGCTGTCGTCAGCTCGTGTCGTGAGATGTTGGGTTAAGTCCCGCAACGAGCGCAACCCCTGCCCTTAGTTGCCAGCAGCGTCCATGTGACGGCTGGGCACTCTAAGGGGACTGCCGGCGATGAGCCGGAGGAAGGAGGGGATGACGTCAAGTCCGTGTGGCCTTTATGCCCAGGGCTACACACGCGCTACAATGGCGGCTACAATGGGTTTGCGACCCCGCGAGGGGGAGCCAATCCCTAAAAGCCGCCCCAGTTCGGATTGCAGGCTGCAACTCGCCTGCATGAAGACGGAGTCGCTAGTAATCACCTATCAGCTATGGGGTGGTGAATACGTTCCCGGGCCTTGTACACACCGCCCGTCACGCCATGGGAGTCGGGGGCACCTGAAGCCCCGCGCAGAAGCGGGGTGAGGGTGTCCTCGGCGACTGGGGCGAAGTCGTAACAAGGTAGCCGTACGGGAACGTGCGGCTGGATCACCTCCTTTTATAAGGTAAAATCCAGAGGCGGTACGCCACCTGCTCTTTTATATCATCCTTCGGGGGTTCTCGGATGATTTATCGGGCTTTGTTCACGGCCGTTCTTCTGTGGTTTGGCATATACTATGCATTGACCATCTATCATCTGGTCAATCTGTATTCCGAAATGCGCCTGCTCGAAAGGCAAATCGAGGGATACAAAACGGGCTACATCCTGTACAGGTCCCGTCTGCTGAATCTGGAAGATTTTCTCAAATCCGCCCGGTAGGGCTTTCGATCCCGGGGATTTTCCTCCTTCTCTTTTCATTTTCAAGTCCAGATGATACAACCAGATAGTAATGGACGCACTTTGCTTTCTCTTCCTTCGAAGCAGTTGTATGATCCATCTGCTGGCAATGGATAAATTTTTTCAGGAGATGAGTTTTCCCGGGGGCAGGAGCGGAATAATCCCTATAAAATTTAGGTGCAAAAAGGAGGTGAATCATGCCACTCAGACCTTTCAGGCCGGAAAGTTATACCGATTATAGTAAGGAGGAAAATGCGAAAGCGCTGAGGGAATGGATTGGGAAGTGGAGGGACAGGTTTCCCATAAGGGTTCCCCTTGTGATAGATGGTAAGGAAATCTTTAAGGAAGAGACCTTCAAGGACCTGAATCCCAATGACAAGAGCGTGATTGCAGAAGTCTCCCACGCTTCTCCCGAGGATGTGGATAGGGCTGTCAGGGTCGCCTATGAGAAATTCCCCTACTGGAGCAGTCTTCCCCGGGAAGAGCGGGCCATGGTGCTGGTGAAGGCTGCTGAAATAATGCGCAGGCGCCGTCTGGAGCTGGTGGGGCTTATGGTGCAGGAGGTGGGGAAGAACTGGCTGGAGGCTGATGCCGATGTGGCCGAGGCCATCGACTTCTGCGAGTATTATGCCCGGGAAATGCTGGATATAGAGAGGCATATACGGGGGGGCCTCACCTATTTGCCCAACGAGCATAACGAGTACTTCTATGTTCCGCTCGGTGTGGTGTCCGTAATTCCCCCATGGAACTTCCCCATTGCAATTACCACCGGAATGACGGTGGCGGCCCTCGTGACCGGAAATACCGTTGTTTTGAAGCCTGCCCCGGATAGTGCTGTTCTGGGTTATCTCCTTGCCGATATCTTCAGGGAGGCCGGCCTTCCCGATGGAGTGCTCAATATAGTTCAGGGGGACAGTATTCCCGGCCAGGCCATGGTGAAGCATCCTCTGGTCCGCATGATTGCGTTTACCGGCTCCCGCGCTGTGGGAACTGCCATTTATGAGATGGGGGCGAAGGTCCAGCCCGGCCAGAAGTGGCTCAAGAGGGTTATAGCCGAGATGGGGGGCAAGGATCCGGTCATAGTGGACAGCGAGGCAAAGATAGACGATTATCTCTTCGGCCAGATTATTGCCGGTGCCTATGGATTTCAGGGGCAGAAGTGCTCTGCCACCAGCAGGCTAATAGTGGTTGAGGATGTCTACGACGATGTTGTGGAGGGACTGGTGGAAAGGGTAAAGAAGATAGAGATAGGGCCTGCTCCCGAAAATTACTATATGGGACCCGTAATCAACGAGCCTTCCGAGCAGAAGATCCTGCACTACATCGAAATTGGTAAGAAGGAGGGGAAGCTCCTGGTGGGTGGTGGTAAGGCAGACATAGGGATAGATGGATATTATATCCAGCCCACCATATTCGTGGATGTGGATCCCCATGCCAGGATTGCTCAGGAGGAGATCTTCGGTCCCGTTCTGGCCATCATAAAGGCCCGGGACTTCGATCATGCTATAGAGATAGCCAACGATTCCGAATATGGACTCACCGGTTCGGTGTTCACCCTCAACAGGGAGAAGATTGCTAAAGCCAAGAGGGAGCTCATAATAGGAAATCTCTACTTCAACCGCAAGTCCACAGGTGCGATAGTGGGGGTGCATCCCTTCGGCGGTTTCCGCATGAGTGGAACGGATGCAAAGGCTGGCGGACCCGATTACCTGCTGTACTTCCTGCAGGGCAAGGCTGTCTCGGAGGTGATAGGATGGTAAGAATAGCTGATGTAAAGGCATTCGAGGTACTGGACTCGAGGGGAAATCCAACGGTCTATACCGTTGTGAGTCTGGAGGATGGAACCCGGGGGGATGCTTATGTTCCCTCCGGGGCTTCCACGGGAAAACATGAGGCCCTCGAACTGAGGGATGGGGGCTCCCGCTTTCTGGGAAAGGGTGTTCAGAAGGCTGTGGAAAATGTGAATGGTGTCATTTCGAAAGCCGTTATCGGAATGAACGCTCTGGATCAGAGGGCAGTGGATGAGGCTATGATCAATCTGGATGGTACGGAGAATAAATCCCGTCTCGGGGCCAATGCCATACTCTCTGTGTCTCTGGCTGTTGCCCGTGCTGCTGCCAATCATTTAGGTGTGCCCCTCTTCCGCTATCTGGGCGGAGTGAACGGTGTGGTCCTTCCAATTCCCCTGATGAATGTCATAAACGGCGGGGTTCATGCGGACAATTCCCTGGACATTCAGGAGTTCATGATAGTCCCTGATGGGGCTGAAACCTTTGCACAGGCGATACAGATTGCTTCGGAGACATTCCATACTCTGCGGAGATTACTGAAGGAAAGTGGCCATTCTGTATCCGTGGGGGATGAGGGGGGATTTGCTCCCAATCTCAGTGGAACGAAGGAGGCTCTGGATTTTCTCATGAGGGCCATCGAGGAGGCGGGTTACGATGATAGGATCTCCATTGCCTTGGATGTGGCCGCATCCGAACTCTACCTTGAGGATGGGAAGTACAGGATGGATGGTAAGGAGATGTCGCGGGAGGAAATGGTGGAGTTCTACAGGGGCCTTCTGGAAGACTATCCCATCATTTCCATCGAAGACCCGTTCGCGGAGGATGATTACGAGGGCTGGAGATTGATTACATCCGAGCTTGGACAGATTGTTCAGATAGTGGGAGACGACATATTCGTCACCAACATAGACAGGCTGGCAGATGGTATCCGGGAAGGATATGCCAATGCCATACTCATTAAGCTCAATCAGATAGGTACCCTTTCCGAGACCTTAGATGCAATTCGTCTGGCCCATGAAAACGCCTACAGGACCGTTATATCCCATCGCTCGGGTGAAACATGCGATACTTTCATAGCGGACCTGGCTGTGGCAGTCAATGCAGGTCAGATCAAGACGGGTTCCCTTGCCCGCGGAGAGAGGACTTCCAAATACAACAGGCTCCTGTATATCGAGGCCGAATACGGCGGAATATACGGTTATTTTGATCCATACGAGGTTTAGGGGGGCCTCCCCCTGTTTCGAATTTTCCTGCAGACATTCCTACAAGCTTTCTCAAGTTTTATCGTGCAATTAAAAAATTCGTTTTCAAGGATTTGAAACTGCGTGATACCTGCATTTTCGAAAATTTATATGAAACGCTGAACTTTCCACAGCTGGATTCCGACTGCTTTAATATTTTATCCGCAAAAGCGGAAATAAGGAGGTGTATGGATGAGATATGTATGGATACTGCTGCTGTCTGCCGGGGTTCTGAGCGCCGGGGAGATTGCGCCCGGACTGCTCAGCAGCGTGGACAGCGAAGGGTACATAGATGCGATAGTGGTATTGAAGGAGCAGGTGAACCTCATGGAGGTGAAGGGCCTGTCCTATAAAGAGAAGGCCGACCTCCTGAGGCAGACTGCCCGAATCACACAAGGGCCCATACTGAAGTATCTCAATGGGCAGGGGAAGCGGGTCAAAGAGGTGGAATCCTTCTGGATCATAAATGCGATACATGTGAAGGCTACACCTGAGGTGATAGAGGAACTGGCGCAGCTACCTGATGTGGATTACATAAGACCCGTGCAGAAGTACCACATCATAGAGCCGGTAAAATCCTACAAAACTCCTCCCAGGCTGAACACTGTGGAGTGGAACATCGATAAGATAAAGGCCGACTCTGTATGGTACCAGTATGGACTATCGGGAGATGGTGTGCATGTTGGAGTGCTGGACACGGGCATAGATCCCAATCATCCTGCCCTCGAGGGCAACTTTTCGGGGCACTTTTTCGATGCGGTTAACGGCCAGACGACCCCTTACGATGACCACGGACACGGTACTCATGTGTCGGGTACGATAGCTGGTGGGGACGGTCCTGGTCCCTTTACCGACGACATAGGGGTTGCGTACAATGCGCAGATATCCTCGTGTAAGGCTTTCAGCGCCAGCGGTAGTGGAACCGACACGGACATCTTCGAATGCTCCCAGTGGTTCGTTTCCCTGAAGGCCGACTCGGGAGTTCCCCTCGTGGCCATCAGCAACTCCTGGGGCGGCGGTGGTGGAGACACCTGGATGTGGGACGATATCTGGAACAACTGGAGGGGAATGGATATAATCCCGGTCTTCGCCGCGGGAAACAGCGGTCCGGGAACAGGGACTGTGGGAAGCCCCGGTGATTATCCAATAGTGATCGCCGTTGGTGCTACCGATAATGCAGATAATGTGGCCAGTTTCTCCAGCCGGGGACCCGCGCCCAACACAGCACCCTACAACGATACCACCTACTGGTCCAGGCCTGACTGGAACTTCATAAAGCCCGACATTTCGGCACCCGGTGCGGGGATTCGCTCTTCAGTGCCCGGTGGTGGTTATGATACATGGGATGGGACTTCCATGGCAACTCCCCATGTGACCGGCGTCATAGCCCTCATGTTCGAACTCAATCCAACTCTGGATTACTACACGGTGTATGACATTCTGACGAACTACGGGGTGGACCAGCCTTCGCAGGGGGGAACATATCCCAACAACGATTACGGCTGGGGGCGGATAAATGCTCTCAAAGTTATACAGAACACCCCCACATTGAGCGAGCCTTTCATAAAGCCCGTGGCTTACATAGTGGACGATGGGTCTGGCAATGGGGATGGCATCGCTGATCCCGGGGAGAGCGTAAATCTGTTTGTGGTTTTGAAGAATCTGGGGCTCGATGCCACCAATGTGAGCGCAACAATAACTGTTCTGGACACGGGGGTGACCGTCTCTGATAACTCTTCCTTCTACGGTACCCTTGCCCAGGGGGATACTTCCTCCGGTGATGGATTTGCATTTTCGGTATCTTCCGAGAGGAGGCCGGGTCTTCCTGCCAGATTCGAACTGCACATAGTGGCGGATGGTGGATATGAGAAATACGACACATTTGCTCTTCAGCTTGGAACGCCCACCTTCTACACATGGTTCTACTATGACTTTACGGCCGAGGGGCCATGGACGACCAATGGAACATGGGCCCTGACCACTTCGGATTATAACTCGCCTCCTTCCTCCTATACAGATTCTCCTTCCGGGGATTATGGCAACTACGAGCACAATTATCTGCTTCACACCATCGCCTTCGACCTGAGCGATGCCTATTTTGCCAGAATCATATTCCATCACAAGTACGATATCGAAAGCGGATACGATTATGGCTATGTACAGGTATCCACCGATTCATCCGATGCGGCTTCCTGGACCACTATAGGAAGCTACAGCGGGACGCAGAGCGATTGGGTTGCTGAGACCCTTTACATACCCTCGGATTTCATGGGTCAGCAGGTGTATGTGAGGTTCCTGCTGGAGAGCGATGGCTCTGTGACCAAGGATGGATGGTATGTGGATGATGTGGTCCTACAGCAGGATATTCCCATTACAGGGGCGTATTTAATCAGTCTGGGCTATACCGTAATCGACACCCTTTCCGGCGATAACAACAATGGCCACCTCGACCCCGGTGAGACCGCTTTCCTCAAATGGGTCGTTGTCAATAATGGAAGCGATGCGGCAACCAATGTGGTGGCCACCCTTTCCACCACGAATTCCTACCTGAATATAACCAGTCCTTCCTACAGTGCCGGCGATATACTGTCGGGAGGGGCTGATACCCTCTACTTCGAAGTTCAGACGGATGCTTCCACCCCCCATGGAACCCCTGCCGATATACAGCTGGTTCTCTCCGGTGATAATGTGAACGACACTATCAGTTCCGAAATACTCATAGGGAAGCTGTACTGGACACCTGGTGTTGGGGCATACATAGCGTATGATGTCACTGATGCTGCCTACACACCAAGTGCTCCCGATTTCCAGTGGATCGAAATAGATACCGTTGGAACGGCGGTGACTCTGGGGGATGATGACAGGACTGCTGTGGTTCTGCCCTTCACATTCCGCTTCTATGGGGTTGATTACGACACCCTGTGGATCAACTCCAACGGATGGCTTGCCTTCGGCCCCGACCCCGGAACGAACGATTTCAGCAACGACCCGATTCCCGACACCTCCCAGCCGAATATTATGATTGCCGCTTACTGGGACGACCTCAATCCCTCCAATGGCGGACAGGTTCTCTACCATTACGATTCCCTCAACAGCCTGTTCATAGTGGAGTACAGGGGTGTTCCCCACTATGGTTCTTCCACCGACCTGGAGAACTTCCAGGTAATCCTGTACGACCCTGCCCAGTATCCAACGACCAGCGGTGATGGACTCATAAAGGTCCAGTTCCTGACCGCTCCGGTCCAGTCGGACTTCACCCTGGGGCTCGAGAGCATAACCCCTGATACCACCTATTATCTCGTTTATGCATACGATGGAGCCTTCAATCAGGGGGCTGAGGCCATCACCGATTCCTTTGCGATACTCTTCCTGCCTGAGGGGACCGTTTCTCAGAACGAATCGGATATAGCATCCGGACCCTACTTCCTTACCATGACTCCTGTGGTGAAGAGGGGAGCCCTGTCCATCAGGCTCACCATACCTTCTTCCATGAATGTGAACCTTTCCGTTTACAACATCGTTGGCCGTAAGGTGGCCGATGTGGTCAGGGGCAAATTGAATGCGGGCGTATATACTTACGATTTGAGATTGCCTTCCACCGGGATATACATCCTGAGGTTAGACACTCCCGAGAGGTCCATAGTAAAGAAAGCGGTTTACATCCGGTAGTATCCTGCTGGGGGGCGGATGCCCCCTTTAACCTTTCTCCATGCTGTTCTCGATTATAACCCTGTCCTTTTCGGCTTACTATGCGGTCCCCGTTCAGCCCATGGTTTATTATTCGTACGGATTCGACGCACAGGTTTCCCACGGATACATGGGCGCTTCCCTTTTCAGGGTATCGGGTTCCGGAGAATATTCCTTTACGGCCGTGACTGCGGGTGTGAGATACAGATACAGAATCTTTTCTCTGGGTCTGGAGGGAGGCGTGTATGTCAGAAGCAGAAACGACGCCCATGAGATGGCTGTCGGTTCATCGGTATATATGGGCCTGCAGTTCGGCTCCCGATGGAGAGCCCATCTCGGGTGGAAGCTCTTTCCAGGAATGGAAAAGGGCCTGTCCTTCCTCCTTTTGGGTGCTGGATATAAATGGTAGTACTGGAGGGAGCAGGGTTCGTTCCCTCCTGTTATGAGAAGAGCCCCCACCCCCATCCATGGTTCGAATCATATAATCCAATAACTTATCCATTGGTTTTTTAATTCTTCCGGGTTCCCCGGCCCGGAAATCCATTTTCTTCTTTCCCAATCATCACAGTGTCCATTATAATGGATGGGGTTCAATTTTGTTGTGTGTAAGACTATGTAAATCAATAGTTTTTCTCTGCAAATGCAAAATGGATGAAACCGACCATCCGGTTTCACTAAAATCATAACAGTTCCGGCATTCCCTGTAAAATTTTCCCATGAGAATCCTAACTATCATCAAGAGAGTTCCCGACACAGCCGCCAATATCAGGATTCTGGAGGACGGTTCGGGGATAGACAAAACCAATCTTAATTATGTTACGAACCCTTATGATGAATACGCCCTCGAGACCGCCCTCCGCTTGAAGGAAGCAAAGGGTGGACAGCTGGAGGTACTGGCTGTTTCCGACAATCAGGATATCCTCAGGAATGCACTTGCTGTGGGCGCCGATAAAGCGTATATGGTGGAGTACGCCGATTACGACAAACTGGATCCCTACAATCTGTCCCGCATTTACGCAGAGGTTATAAAGCAGAAGGGCCCCTATGACCTCATTCTGACCGGGAAGGTGACCATCGATGACAACAGCTATGCAATAGGGGGCTATCTTGCGGCGTTTCTGGGCCTGAACTATGTTTCCCATATCGTTTCTGCTGCACTGGAGGGGGATGAGCTGGTGGTGGAGAAGGAGACCGATAGGGGAAGCGAGACCCTCTCCATTTCCATGCCCGCCATCCTTACCCACGAAAGGGGTAAGTACGAGCCCAGGCTCCCGAACCTCAGGGGCATTATGCAGGCCAAGCGCAAACCCCTGGATGTCCTCAAACTGGAAGACCTCGGAATTACTGTTACTCCTGCTTATGAGATTGTGAAGCTGACACCTCCTCCCAAGAAGGAAGGCGGCCGCATACTGGAGTCCGTGGATGAGCTGGTAGAGGTCCTCAAAAACGAGATAAAGGTCATATAAGGAGGTGGGTCATGGCAAAAACACTGGTGTTTCTCGAGGTTCTTGATGGAGAGGTGAGGTCCGCCAGTCTGGAAGCAGTGGGTGTTGCGAGGAATATCATCGGCGGCGAGGTTTATGGAATCCTCATAGGCAGTGGTGTTTCCTCCCTGAAGGACGATGCCGCCCGGTATGTGGATAAGCTTTTTGTGGCCGAGAGCGATGCTCTGGATTATCCGTATCCTCTGCCCTTTGCAAGAACCATAGCTGGTGTAATCGAGAAGGAGGGTGTTGACTACTTCCTCATATCCTCCACAGTGGTGGGAAGGGAGATCGCTCCTCTCGTGGCAGGTCTGGTGGATGCCATATCAGTGGAAGAAGTAACGGGAATGGAGGATGCTGAAGTTGTTATAAAACCTGTGGTATCCAACAAGGCCTTTGCCCACATAAAGCTCCTGAAGGAGAAGAAGGTCGTCGCTGTGAAGCCGAAGGCATTTGCTCCTGCTCAGGCCGGCGATTCTTCCGGGGAGATAGTGGAAATCACACCCGACACCGACAGGGGCGGCCTTTCGGTAAAGCACATAAAGGAAAAGGAGAAGGGTGAAATCGATGTCACGGAAGCGGACATCGTGGTCTCCGGCGGAAGGGGTCTCGGTGGTCCGGAGAAGTTTCAGCTCCTGAGGGAGCTCATCGATGTCCTGACGCAGGTAACGGGCCTGAAGGTGGCCCTTGGTGCATCCCGTGCGGCCGTGGATGCTGGATGGATAGACCACTCCCATCAGGTGGGTCAGACCGGAAAGACCGTATCCCCCCAGATCTACTTCGCAATAGGAATATCCGGCGCCATACAGCATCTGGCGGGTATGAGGACCTCCAAGTACATCATAGCCATCAATAAGGATCCCGAGGCTCCCATCTTCAAGGTGGCCGATTACGGGATAGTGGGGGACCTGAATCAGGTGGTTCCGGAACTCATCGAAAAATTAAAGCAGATTAAGAAAAGCTGATGCTGTTATTGGTTCTCGGGCAGACCTTCGTTGGGGAGGAGGTGGTCTCCTCCCGTTTTCTGGAAGAAATCAGCAGGATAGAGAAGCCCCTGTACACCATATCCGGCGCAGATTCCCTCATCGAAGGACTTTACAGGAGCAGGCAGTTCACACAGATAATAAAGCGTTATTCCTCCAGCACTTCCCCTGTATATCGGTTGCTGGTTGCTGAGGCTCTCTATTATACCGGAGATTATCCGGGTGCAGATTCTATTTACTCGATTATTCTGCGGAGCGATGCCGATACACTCATAAAGGAAATGGCACTCCTTTCCAAGGGTTGGACCTACTACAGGAGAAACCTGTACGAGAGAGCCCTTGAGATATCGGGGAGGATATCCGACACCTCCCTCTTCTACAGTGCCAGCCTCCTGAAAGCCCTGTCTTCTATTGCCCTGAAGGATTACTCAACAGCCTACAGTGCCCTCGATGGCTTCGACACACCAGAAGCCCTGCTCGTCAGGGGTTATGCCACCTACATGCTGGGCAATTATGACCTGGCTCTGAAATCCCTCAACAGGCTCTACGAACTTTATCCGAACAGCCCCCTTGCCCCGTATGCCCTTTTCCGCATAGCGACGATTTATCTGAAGACGGGCTATGTGGATGATGCGGTCAGGTACCTGTGGCTGATACTGGAGGAATATCCCGATTTCGAACTTCGCCCCCAGGCCTATTACATATTGGCCCGAACCCTGTATCAGGAGAAGCGGTATGAGGAACTGGCCGATGTGGTAAGGGATTTCCTCAAAGAGTATCCTGAGAGCGATTATGTTCCTTCCATAAAAAGATACATTACGCAGGCATATACATCGGGTCCCTATATCGTGGATGAGGATTATCCCTATTACCACTTCCTCGAGGGGTACCTGAACTATGAAAAGGGGAACTGTGGAACAGCGATAGAACATCTGGAGCGCTACCTCAGGAGCAGGGAGAGGAGATACTTCATATTCTTCAGGAGATACAGCGAGGATCCATTCGTATCGGATGCACTGCTTTATGTTGCAAAATGCTATATCAAACTCGGGGATACATCCAGTGCTGAAAATTACCTGAAGAAGTGCCGCGATTACAGGTGCCGCATAGAACTTTCGAGAATGTACTTCGAGCGGGGAGACTACGATGCGGTGATAAAGCTCCTTTCGAAGTACAGGGATGAGAAATTGCCCCTGAAGTACAAGGCGGAGATTTACTATCTTATGGGGGCTTCCTATGCCAGGAAGGGGGATGTGGAGAGGGCAAAGGGTCTCCTGCGCAGAGCAGAAATGGTGTACAAGGAAGTGGGGAGCAGGGAAGAGATAGATAAGGTCAGAAGAGAGCTGGAATCCCTTAAGTAAAATGTCAGAATCCTATCCCTTATACTTTTCGATATGATAAAAATTCGCCTTCAGAGACACGGGAAGAGGAATTATCCAGTTTACAGAATCGTCGTGGCCGATTCTCGATGGAGGAGGGACGGTAAAGTCATAGAGGTTCTGGGCCATTATAATCCCAAGAGGAAGGAAGACTTTAAAGTGGATCTGGAAAGGTATGAGTATTGGCTCGGTCAGGGAGCACAACCTACTTCCAGGGTGGTGAGCATCGTTAAATTGCAGAAGAAACTAAAAGGAGGTAGCTGAAATGGAAGGCGTGAAGGAGCTGCTGGAGCACATTATAAAGTCCATCGTGGATAATCCCGAGCAGGTGGAGATAAAAGAGATACCCGGCGAGAGGGTCGTGATATACGAGGTAAGGGTTGCCCCTGAGGATCTCGGAAAGATCATCGGAAGGGAAGGCAGGACTGCCAAGGCTATCAGGACGATCGTGGCGGCAGTGTCCCTGAAGAAGGGTAAGAAGGCTGTTATAGAAATCCTTGAGTAAACAGCCTGTTGCCAGAATACTGCGAGAATTTGGGCTCGGGGGTGAACTGAAAATCCGGATCTACCTGACGCCCCCCGAGCCCTTCTTCAATTATACTTCTTTCTTCGTGGAAACCCCCATGGGTCTTCAGGAATATGAGGTGGAATATGCCCGGCACCAGTATGGAAATATGGCCGTCATCAAGTTGAGGGGAATAGAAGATAAGGAGGTTGCTGCTCTCCTGAGGGGAAGGGAATTGCTGGTGGAGGAAGATATGCTACCCCCCAAGGAGGAGGGGGAGTACTATGTGTATGAACTGGAGGGTCTCGAAGTCGTATATGGGGGTGAAGTGATCGGGAAGGTGCGGGCGGTGATACAGCCCGGTCCCTATCCCCTTTTCAGAGTTTCTACGGGGGATGATGAAGTTTATGTCCCATTTCACGATGAATTCGTGGAGAAGATAGACCTCGAAGAAGGAAGAATCTATGTGAAGCGCATTCCGGAGTACGATATGTGAGATTCCGGGCTTTCGCTTACCTCTGCGTATAAAATTTTCCCGGGGATGAAGAGAACCAAGATCGTGGCCACATTTGGCCCTGCGATAGATGATGATGCGGTCCTGTTGAGGATGATGGATGAGGGGGTGGATGTGTTCCGCTTTAACTTCAGCCACTCGGACCCGCAGACCCATGTAAGAAATGCGCTCCGAATAAGGAAGCTGGCCAGGGAGTCGGGAAGGAATATAACCCTGCTTCAGGACCTCTCCGGTCCCAAATTGAGACTGGGAGATCTGCCGGATGGGACCCTGAGGCTATCTGATGGTGAAGAAATTGTCCTGTCCCCTTCTCCCTCCAATGATGATAATTCGAAGGTCCTTCCGGTTCAATTCGCCAGGCTTTCCAGCTTCGTCTCTCCGGGGGACAGGATTCTGCTTTCCGATGGCAAGATACACCTGGAGGTTTTCAAGGTTTCCGGGTCAGATGTATATGCAGTGGTGGTGAAGGGGGGAGAGGTCTCTTCCAGGGCCGGAATAAACCTTCCCGGTAAGGAGCTGGATATCACCGCTCTTACGGATAAGGATGTTAGGGATATAGAGATTGGCTCGGAAGCCGGGTTCGACTGGGTTGCCCTTTCTTTCGTTCAGAGGGCCAGCGATGTGGAACTGGCCAGATACTATCTTAAGATAAGCGGTTCCAATGCCAGAGTGGTGGCCAAGATAGAGAAGTCATCCGCAGTAAAGCGATTCGATGATATAGTGAATGTGGCCGATGGCATCATGATAGCCCGCGGGGATCTGGGCCTCGAGATCCCCATGGAGGAGCTTCCTGTTATTCAGAAGAGGATCATAAGGAAGGCCATATACAAGGGTAAGCCGGTAATCACGGCCACCCAGATGCTTGATTCCATGATTCACAATCCCACTCCTACCAGGGCGGAAGTGGCAGATGTCGCCAATGCAGTGATCGACGGAAGCGATGCCCTGATGCTGTCGGGGGAGACCGCGATAGGCAGATATCCGGTGGATGCGGTCCGCATGATGAGGAGGGTCATAGAGGAGGTGGAGAGTTCGGAGGAGTACAGGTACCTCTCATCCCGTCCCGAGTGGGAAAGGGAGATAGACGAATCCGTGGCCTATTCTGCATGCGAACTTGCCAACCTGTCGAATGCCAGGGTAATCGTGGCTTTCACCTTCTCGGGGATGACTGCCATCAATATCGCCAAGTATCGCCCCAGACAGATGGTGCTTGCCATAACTCCGAATGAGTGGGTGGTGAGGATGCTGGGCATGGTGTGGGGTGTGAAGCCCTCTATTGCAAATGTTCTGGAATCCTTCGAGGATATGGTTTATTTGAGCCGCCGCAGGATTGTTCAGAATCGTCTCGCGGATGTGGGGGACAGGATCGTCATAGTGGCGGGGCTTCCCCTCAAGATACCCGGCATTACCAATCTCATACATATAACCGAGGTTTGAGTGGGGGATGCCCTGTAAACTTTAACAGAAATTTTTTTGACCATAAATGTGTCTTATAACACAGAGAAATGGGATTGGAGAAGCATATAAGCGATAAGGTTCTGGTGAGGCTGGCGGAGGGGAAGATTCAGGGCGAGGAATACGAAGAATTGATGAATCATATAATTGGATGTGATGATTGCAGGTTCAGGTATGTAGTCCTCAGAAAGTATATGAAAAACACGAATCGTCGAATCCCCTTATCCGATTATGTTTCGAGGTTCGCATCCCTCCTTGCAGGACTGCTCCTGTTTATTTCCTCAAGCGTTTATTTTTCCAGGTTCACCCCGACTTTCAGGGACACAGTTCCTGCCAGATATGTGAACGATACTGCTGGTGTATCGGTTTACACTGCTCCCAGACTTAAGTACATTTACATCGATACTCTCGCACTGCACTTCTTTTATCTGCGCGGTCAGATGGGTCTATTCAAATTTCAGATGGAGCCGCATGGGAATCTCGTAAAGGTGAAGGCTAAGCCTTCCCGCTGAAGTACTGCCTCAGCCTCTCCACTGTGGCCCTGAACTTTCGTGAAATGTAGGCTTCGGACCTGTTGAGTATTTCAGCGATTTCCTTCTGCGTGAACCCATCGCATTTCAGACGGATGATCATCCTCTCTTCTGTAGAAAACCCGTGAATCTCCATTATGAGCTGGATTTTTTCGCACCATTTCAGTTCTGGTCCTTCTCCGGATTCTATCATGGACTGGATGTCATCGATGGACTGTATCCTGGGCATCCTTCTCTGCAGGTAATTGGTGGTGAAGTTCCTGAATGCTGTCATTATGTAGCCCCTGAATCCGTTTATTTCCTGCGACGACGGATTGAATCTTCCCTCCTCGCATTTCCTCATTATGTGGTGAAGAAAAGCCTGTATGATTTCTTCCCGGAGCAGTTCATCCCTGAGATTGAATCTGGAAATCAGCTGGTTATGGAACAGCCCTGAAAACATCTCTATAAAGGACTCCCATGCAAGGTCATCCTTCCGGCACAGGTTGCTCTTGATATAGGAATAGACAAACCCTGCAAGCTTGCTTACCAGGATGGCTTCATCTTCCCCCTTTTCCGGCTGGTAAAATCGGGTGAATGCCTCGATTATTCTGTCCTGCAGTCTTTCATCATCTATGTATATCTGGCTCAGGATGGACCGGAAAATATGGGATTTTCTATCCATACGGCGTTGCCCCGGGATTTTTAGAATTTTACAGTTGAAGCCCCGCCCCGGGGGGCGGGGATTAGTCCTCCTGATTGATTCTGCCAATGTTTCGGGCGATTTCTTTTTCAATTGCTCCTGACAGGGGAGGCTCAGGCATCCGCATCCACTAAATTAGACACCATTGTGAGGAAAAAATTTACAATCGGACTTTAAAAAACTTATAAAAATAGTATGAAATTAGTGAAGGAATAAGATTTTGCCCACCATTATCTTAAAATTACCTTTTCCAAACAACCGGATGAAGTTCCTTCTACCGGAAATCATTATCACGGGTACGACGGTAAACTGCTCGATATCCGACTCGCGGAGTTCTATGGTTCTGTTTACGCCTCCCCTTGTGAAGATGGTGATGCTGTCGATTCGCGAGGGGGGGGATGGAAATACGAATATTCCGATGGGGGTATAGGGTTTCATAATGTATTCGATGGAATCCGGAGCCCTCACCTCCATAACCGTATCCGCCTCTGCGATTAATATTCCGGATATGCTTTCCTCCTGTATGTCTATATGGGCAATCTGCCCTTCGGGGAGGTTTTCCGTGTGGAAGAATGTGTAGTGGAAGCTGAAGTATTTGAAGAGATTCCACGAAATATTCCCCAGGCTCAATTTTATGGAGTCCATATCCTCTATGGTCTGGATTATCACTGCGTAATACTTTCCAGGTTCTACTTCGAATTCCAGGCCTCCTGTAAGCAGAATTATGAGCATTTTTACCATAAAAAGTTTAAAGTATGCTCCTTTTATGATGTTGAGTAAGCAATAACTTATTTTACATCTCCGTCCGCTCCTGTTCGGGGCTGAATTCGGTCGAAGCAGACCTTTGCCTGTGCGAATCGGCTTTCAATACACCAACTATAAAATTTCTCCCTATGGAGAAGAGATTTCTCGCCATCGGTAGCGCTCCCCAGAACAGGCTCTTCGAAAGGAATTCCGCGGGGATAAAGGCCATAGAACCCTCCTCCTGTGAAGAGGTGCTGGATGAATTCATGTCGGGTGGTTATTCTCTGGTCCTTTCGTTCAATGTCCGCTATATTTTAGATGGTTATGGAAATGAACTGTACAAGAGGGAAGTGCCTCATATAGTTCCCACCACAGAGGTTTTTGCCCTTGCCAGGCCTGCAGAAAGCAAGGCGTTTTTAATAAGGAACGACATTCCCACGACGAGGGCCGAAATATTCGACAATCTGGATGATATCTATGATTTTCTCGAGTACACGGACGAATATCCCTTCATCATCCGTACAGAGAAGGGCTCCAGACTTGTGAAAAACTCCTCTCAGGCAGCCCATGCCCTTAGGGGGCTGGTGGATGATAGCACCGTTTTTCCTCAGATAATCGTGGAGAACATTTCTCAGGATGACCTGGTGAGGGAGATTTCATTTGCGTTTGGAAACCGAATAATGGGGGATGTTCGTCTTATCGAGGCCATACGCTCCGATGTGGGCCATTTCGATGGCTTCGTGGAGCTCGTAAAGGAGAGGGAAAAAATTGTGTATTTCAAATTCCTCCCTTCTGAGGATGTGCTCGAAAAGTTTCTCGATGAGAAGTGGGAGAAATTTCTGGAGGCAATATCATGAGGCGTTTTAATCCGGACTGGCATCTTATCTTCGTGCTCGTGCTTCCCCTTATCCTCTTCGTGGGGGTGCTGGTGGGGAAGCTGCCGGTTATGACGGATGTCATCACGGACGGTATATACACCGCCCATTATGTGGCAGAGGGGTTCAAAAGGATGGCGATCAACTACTGGAATCCATATCTGTTCTATGGGGTTCCCACATTCCCCACGATGCACATCGTGTTCTATCCCTTCTATCTTCTGCTGGCTTTCCTTCCCGTGAAGACGGTATTTGCATATTATCCCGTGGTCCACATGATGCTCGCGGGTTTCGGAATGTACCTTCTGGTGAGGGAATTGGTCGATGACAGGAGGGTGGCCCTCTTCGGTGCCGTGGCCTATTCTATGAGCCCCATATACTTCGGTTATGTTTACAGCGGTCATCTGGGAAAGCTGTCCATATATGCCCTTCTTCCGCTTTATTTCATGTTTCTCAGGAGGAGTATTCGCAGACCGGACTGGAGGAATGGCATTCTTCTGACTTTTCTCATCTTTCTCATAGTTCTCGTCTTTCATGCGCAGATCATTTACTACCTGGTACTGTTTTCCGTTCTCTATGCCTTTTACGAACTCTACTATCTGTTCAGGGGCGGTGAGAAAGCCGTTGCCATCAGGGCCGCTCTGCTCGGTGCGGTTTCTGTGGCGGTCGCCTTCCTTCTATCGTCCGGCCAGATCTTCATGGTACTGGATTACCTTCAGCACTATTCCCAGAGGGGCCAGATAGTGGACTACAAGTTCGCCACTTCCTGGGCTCTGGGCTGGCAGGACTGGATTTCCACATTCGTGGGGGGATTTTCCGGATTCGATGTTCCGAGCCAGTACTCCGCCTACTGGGGCCCCAATGCTTTTAAAATCAATTCGGAATACATGGGTGTAATCGTATTTCTGCTCTTTCTGGTGGGGTTCGTCGCGATAAAGGATGAGGATGGCAGAAGGCTCAGGAATTTTCTGATTTTTGCCTTTATTCTGTTCTCCATAATCGCCCTGGGGGGTGCCACTCCTCTGTATAAGCTCATCTGGAATATCCTCCCGGCCTACAAGAAGTTTCGCGCCCCCTCAATGGCTTTCTATCTTGCCATCTTTTCAGCTGTCATCGTTGCTTCCATGACCATTAAGTCTGTGCTGGAGGATGGGAAGGTTCTCCAGAAGAAAGGGTTTCTCCTCTTCGCACTTCCATCCCTTCTACTGGTCCTCTGGCTCGTGGCCGGTCCCTCCACCCTCGCATCCCTCTTTTCCGTTTCGCAGAAGAAGATGGCGGTCCTTTATCAGCATGCGGGGGGAATTAAATTCTCTGTGTTTATGGCAGTTGTTTTTTCTGGTCTGGGATCGTATTTGCTCTGGGCTTATTCCAGGAAGTCCATAAGTTCTGGATTGCTCGTGTATTCCCTCTTGGGTTTAACCCTTGTGGATCTGTGGCTGATTGATAAGAACTTCATCCAGTATGTGCAGGATGAGTACAGAATATTCGGTGAGGACGGTGTGCTCGCTTTCCTGAAGAAGAATAGGGGCCCGTACAAGGTCTATCCCTATACCTACAGGACGGATGAAAACATCTTCATACCCCATCACATAGAGACCATAGGGGGCCATCATGGAATACAGCCTGCCCGCCTGTTCCAGCTCATAGGGGCTGGAAATTCCCTTATGTTCAATCCCATAACCAGCAAGAATCTCGTCATGTATCCGCATCTGAACGATATACTTTCCATCAGGTACATTGCCACCAGGAAGCTCCCCAGAGATATCAAGGAGCCGATTATCCAGGCCTTCTTCGACCTGGTGGATTCCCGTGGCTACAGGAAGGTTTATGATGATGGATTTTACGAAATATACGAGAACCCCAATGCTATGCCCTCGGTGTATGTGGCGGGTTCCTATATCGTTTCGGGGGACCCCCTCAAGGATGTCCTCCAGTACCGGGGAAGGGTTGTCCTCGAGGAGGAGCCCGGGAAGAAATTCGATAATGGAGATGTGAAATACAGGCTGAAATTCCAGGAGTACACGACGGACAGGGTCGTGGTGAGGTTGAATCTGGATAAGGGGGGTTATGCGGTCCTGGCCCAGAACTATCATCACAGGTGGAGGGCCCGGGTGGATGGGAATCCGGTGAAGGTCCTGAGGGCCAATTATGTACAGATGGCGGTTCCTGTGGATGCGGGGGAGCACACTGTGGAGTTTTACTACGACAGCGGTTTCGACAGGGCCGTTATGATGTACACCATAGCGGGACTCTTTATTATGACCCTTCTTTCTGCTGTGGCACTCAGGCGAAGAGATTGAGGGGATATTATAGGAAGAGCCAGCGGGCGGATTCGAACCGCCGACCTCGTCCTTACCAAGGACGCGCTCTAACCTCCTGAGCTACGCTGGCTCTGTTGTGCATAAATTTTAAAGGAAATCCCCTTAAAATTTCCGGGCGGTGAAAGTGGACAGGATTCCCACCCATGTGGCCATAATAATGGATGGCAACGGTAGATGGGCAAAGATGCGGGGACTCTCCAGAAATGTGGGACACAGGGTGGGTGCTGAATCCGTAAGGGATGTCATAAGGGTTTCCCTCGAACTGGGTATAAAGTACCTTACCCTCTTCGCCTTCTCCACGGAGAACTGGAATCGGCCTGAGGAGGAGGTGAGGGGCCTCATGCATCTGCTCAAAGGACTGCTTCAGAATGAAGTGGAGTTCATATACAGGGAGGGGATATCCATAAGGGTCATAGGAAGGCTCGGAAGACTCCCGGGGGATGTGCTGAAGGTGGTGAAGAAGGCCATGGAGCTCACGGAAGACAACTCTAAATTGTACCTCTATCTGGCCATCTCCTACGGGGGGAGGGCCGAAATTGTGGATGCTGTCAACAGAATTATTTCGGAGGGCAGGAGAGAAATAGACGAGGAGAGTTTCAGGAAGTATCTGTATGCTCCTGAGGCGCCGGATCCGGACCTCCTCATAAGAACGGCGGGAGAGAAGCGCATTTCCAATTTCCTCCTCTGGCAGCTTGCATACACCGAGCTGTACTTTACGGATACCCTCTGGCCCGACTTCAGGAGGGATGAATTCATTGAGGCTATAGAGGATTACTCCCGCAGGATCAGGAGATTTGGAAGAGTGGTGGAGGAGTGAGTATATCTGTTCCCCCCTGAGCATCCCTGTGGCGCAGTGGATTTGCAGGGAAGTCTTCTAAGCTGGGGCGGGAGGACTCGAACCTCCACTCGCAGGTCCAAAACCTGCTGTCCTGCCGCTTAGACGACGCCCCAGTCTGTAAAAAATTTTATAGCAGTCTCTTCATCGGATGCGGATTCCGGATTTTAAACTATGATGAGAGAACTTCCTTTATCCTACGGGCCAGTTTCTGGCCTATTCCGGGAACCCGCATGAGCTCTTCGATGGATGCGGCCTTAATCCTTTCTACCGAGCCGAAGTATTTGAGCAGTTCCCGTTTCTTCCTGTCCCCCAGTCCTTCCACGGTGTCCAGTATCGAATTTTTCATCTTCTTTTCCCTCAGCTTTTTCTGGTAGGAAAGGGCGAACCGGTGCGCCTCGTTCCTCACATGCTGGAGCAGTCTCAGAGCCCAGGAACTTCCCGGCAGTATTATCTTCTCGCCGCTTTCCAGGATGATTTCCTCCAGGCGCTTTGCCAGTCCCACGAATAGAACCCTATCATCTATGCCGAGCTTCCCCGCCGCTTTCAGAGCGGCCCTCAACTGCCCCAGACCCCCATCGATCAGGACCAGGTCCGGAAGCCCCTTTCCCTCCTCCAGAACCCGTCTGTATCTCCTGTAAACCACTTCCTCTATGGAGCGGTAATCGTCTATCTCCCCCTCTGCAAGTCCCCTTATGCGGTATCGCCTGTAGTGGGATCTGGCAGGCTTACCGTTCAGGAATACCACCACTGAACCCACTATTCCCTCACCGGAAAAGTGGGATATGTCTATTCCCTCTATGTGATCTATCTTTTCCTTCCTGAACAGCTTCTCCAGTTCTTTGAGGCCCGGGTGGGCTCTCCGATGGGAGAGATTTACCATGTACTGTTTCAGATGTTCTTCCGCATTCTGCCTCGCTATATCCCTCAATCTGTACTCCTGGGGGGTGTATTGCCTCACTTTCACCGGAAGGAGCTTTTTAAATTCCTCATCGACGGGAAAATCCACCACGACTGCATCTATGAAGCCGCCGGCGTTGAGATAATTTTCAGCGAGGAAGCGCTCCATGGGTTCTTCGAGCCGGGCCTTTTCCATTATGTAATTCTCCCTTCCCACCACACGTCCATCCCTCCACAGGAGTCTGCTCACGGCCACGGTGTCCCCTGCGAGGGCCACACCGATGTAATCCCTGCTGTACTCATCATTTCCCCATACGCTCTGGCGGGCTGTGTAGCTCATTATACTTCTGAGGGCATCCCTGAGGGCCTTCGCTCTTTCGAACTTTAATTCAGAAACGGCCCTTTCTATCTCCCTGCGAATGAAGTCCTCCACCTGTGATGTCTTTCCCGAGAGGAACTGCAGGGCCATATCCACATTCCTCCTGTAGTCTTCCTCGCTGATCAGCCCGGCGCATGGGGCGGAGCACCTGCCTATGTGATATTCTATGCATGGTTTGTGGGTTTTTCTCGATGGCAGTCTCAAACCGCAGTTTCTCAGGCCAAATACCTGCCTGACTATGGATACGAGATGCCTTGCCTGCGATGGACTCACGAATGGACCGAAGTGATGATATTTTTCGCTGTTTCGGGTCCTTATGAGTGTGATGCGTGGTATCTTCTCCTTCGTTATGGCTATGTAGGGGTAGGGTTTGCCCTTGAGACGAATATTGAAGGGGGGGTCGTGGTGGTGAACCAGAGAGAGTTCGAGGAGGAGGGCTTCCTTTTCGTTCCTGGTGATTATATACTCCAGGGAGTCGGCCTCGTCCACCATCTCGTTTATGCGGGGATTGTTGGACGAGTACTGGGTATAGTTCATCAGTCGATTCCTCAGGTTGCGGGCCTTCCCCACATACAGGACAGTGTCCCCTTTTTTAAATAGATAAACTCCCGGCTTCGGCGAAATGGATTCCACTATCCGCTTTAATTCCTTCCTCTCCACCCGATGGAAAATTTTAACACTTCGGTGGGTTTCTGGGGATATACACTTAGAAATCGCGTGGAGGGAGGCAGTAGAAATGCCTGAAGGTCCCCCGAACCGGAAAGCAAGCTTCTGCCAGAGAGATGGAAGAGGAACGGGATTTCCATGGGTTATGCCCGTGGTACTGCAAAGACAGTCCTCTTGGAACCGGGCATAAAAGCAGGGGACATAGAAGCCATAAACATCTCTCCCGTGGATGAGAGCGCGGCTTTCGTGTATCTGGATGGGCACAGATATTATAACTCCTGGTGGGAAGGGCCTCAATGGTCTTTCACAGGTGATTCAGCCCATATTTCCCCGGTCTGACCTTTCATGTCCTTAAGGAGGAATTTGCCCGTGAAGGAGACCGAAAAGGAGAGGTTTGTGGACAGGCTGATGGATTTGAGCAAGAGGATCCTCCCTTATCGATAATGCTCCCTTTTACTGGTCTTTTCTGAAGTATCCCTCTTCAATCCACAAGCACATCTATTCTACCAATCCCATAGAGGCTGTTTTCAGGCAGGTCAGAAGGCAGGAGATTATGTCCCTGTTCTCTGTTTTCCCGCTGGCTCAAAACCCTGCCGGCCTTTAACGATGCCTCCTGTGAACTCCAGTTGCTTAAAAGGATAATGGATTTCTGTGAAACCGTTATCCCTTCCCGGGCGTATAATTATTACAGGGAGGTGAGTATGTTGATTCTGGTGCTCTTTTCCGCTGATACAACTGCTGTGTTTCGCGGGGTGGACAGGGTGGTTCTAAAGTGGAATGTGTCCGATGTCAGGGTGGCTTCCCACGATGAGCCTTATGTGGAAATCCGTTGGTCGGAGAACAGCTACAGGGTGGATTTCGAAAGAGAGGGGCGTAATCTGAACATAGATGTTTCCCCCTTCTGCGGCGGGAGTGAGATTGTAATCTTCGGTATTCCTCTGTGCAATGACGATGTGGACCGGGGCAGTGTGGAGGTCCTGATACCTTCTACAATAAAACTCCTTGCCATGAATGGAAAGGTGGGAACTGTAGATGTGGAAGGGTTCAGGGGGGATACCCTCAATGTGAATGTGGGCATTCTGTATATGGGGCTCAGGAATTCCAGAATCCCGTACATGAAGGTAAATTCGTCGATTGGTGCCATTGAGATGGACGGGGTGGATGTGGATTTACTGGATTCGAACATGGGTATAGGAAGCATGGAAGGGAGGAAAGCACACATAGGGAGCAGAAGGGTGAAGTTTCTCATAGGTACGATGAGCCTGGATTGATTAGTGGGTCAGGAAAAGGAACAGCAGGAGTGTGATAAGGAAGAAGGGAATGGAGTAGAAGTGGAACCTGAACCAGAGGTTCCTGCCCCCTGCCAGCCGGAGGGCGATGATGTTGGCCAGGGAGGCCGGAATAAGCCCATTCCCCCCAGATTGACCCCCCACGATAGGGCACTGTAATTATGGGTGAAACCGGAGAGCACTATTGTGGCGGGTACATTGCTTATAACCTGAGAAAGCAGGGCGGATATCAGTATCACATTTCCATAGGTGCTCATGGGCAGGTTTTCCAGGAGGTTTCGTAAAGGGGGAATATCGGCAGGGATATTGAAGTCGATGAACATGAGGGAGATTATGAGCACTATACCCCAATCGGCTCTGGTTGGCTTCCCTCTTTACGAACAAATATATGAGAAAGATGAGCAGTACTCCCTGCCGTATCCAGTCCTTTTCCATGGCCACGATGAAGAGCATTAGCAGGATGGATGATATCAGGAGCAGGGGAAGGCTGGTCGAGGGGGGATGGGTGTCTCTGAGCATAAGTCTTCTGGGAGGAAAGGAAAAAGTCATGAGAAGGAGCAGTCCGGTGGTTACGATAAACACCGGAATCATATGGGCCGTGTATTTGAGGAATGGAATATCCCATCTGTGCCAGATGTACAGATTCTGGGGATTGCCTATGGGCGTGAGGCTGGAGCCGGTATTGGCGGCCAGGATCTGGAATATTATGATTTTGTCCAGGTCGTTCTTCAGGAACCTCTGAAAGGAAAGGGTCAGGGGAATCATTATGAACAGGGCCACATCGTTGGTGAGAATGGGAGAAATAATGGAGGTCAATAGAATCAGAAGTGCGGCCAGCTGTCTCTCGCTCTGGATTACCTTTATCCATGATTGGGCCAGATTTTCGAAGAAATTGCTCAATTGGAACCCTTTCGTAATCATCAGGAGTCCGGTCAGGCTCAATATGGTTTTGAGGTCTATGTACCCGAACAGGTGTGCGGGAGCAACCGGATGGATGATGAGCATGAGTCCGAAAAGGATAAGGAGTATGGTGAGTGTCAGGTTTCTCAGAGCGAGTTTCTTTATCCAGTCCACTCCGGGAAATTTTAATGGAATTTCCGCATCTCCTTCACCACCGGTTCCTCAATTTTGTATTACATGTTTGGCATTGAGGGTAGCCGGTGAGGAATTACAACACGAAGGCCGGATGCGAAAGTGTGTATGCGGGGGCTTCACCCCCGAAGGTCGAATCCATTATCGCTCTTTCTGGGTGAGGAGGCTTACCACGACCACTGCTATGGTGCTGAAGATAAATGCCGGAACCAGCTCGTAAACCAGCCCTTTGAGAATGGGCACATTGTACCAGATTATGGTTGTCAGGGTTCCTGTTATCAGTCCCGCGATTGCTCCCCATTTGTTTACCCTCTTCCACCACAGGGAAAGCAGTATAACTGGACCGAAACTGGCTCCCAGTCCCGACCATGCATAGAGGACCAGCCAGTAGATCAGATTTTTGGCATAGACTGCTATTATGAATGCCAGTATCGAAACAATGAGAGTCACGGCTCTGGAGAACCTTACGGCATTTTTCCGGGAGAGTTCTTTCCCCATGAGTTTCCGGTATATGTCTTCTACTACGGCGGATGTGACCACAAGCAGCTGGGAGTCGGCTGTGGACATCATGGCCGCAATGGCTCCCGCTATGATAAAGCCCGCCACGATGGGAGGAAAGAGTTCCATGGCCAGCATGGGCATAACTGCTTCCGAGTCGGGAAGCCCCTTTCCGAAGTATGCAAGCCCCACCACACCGATTAAAGCGGCACCCCAGTAGGCAAAGAGGACCCAGAGCATTGCCACCAGGACCCCCTTTCTGACATGCTCCACTTTATCTATGGCCATATACCTGGTCAGGAGATGGGGCTGTCCCATGTACCCGAGTCCCACTCCCAGCCCGCCCAGGATGACGCCCAGGAGCAGGTCTCTTCCGTGCTTCCCTGCCGTGATGGACAGAAGGCCGGGGTCCATCTCCAGGAGTCTGCCTACAATCTCACCGAATCCTCCAATAGCTATTATACCTATTACTGGCATTATAACGGCCACTGCCAGCATTATTATCCCCTGAACGAGGTCCGTGAGGGCAACAGCCAGGAATCCTCCGAACATGGTGTACAGAACCACCACGGAGGCCCCTATGAGCATGCCTATGTTCTGGTCGAGGCCGAATGTGGCATTCAGGACCTTTCCGGCTCCTATGAACTGGGCTCCCAGATACACCACATAGAAGACGAGTATGATTATGGTGCTTATGAGCCTTATGACTTTGCTCCTGTCCTCGAATTTCTCCTCCAGGTAATCCGGTATCGTAAGGGCCCTGTACTCCCCTGTGAGCTTCCTCAGGCGGGTGGCGATGAAGACCCAGCTTACGAATATGCCTATGGCACAACCGATCACTGTCCAGTAGGCGGACATGCCCGTCGCGTACGCGAATCCCGGAAGACCCAGAAGGAACCATGCGCTTTCCCCCGATGCCCTTTCGGAAAAGGCTATGACAGTGGGACCCAGCCTCCTGCCCCCCAGGAGGAAATCGTCCAGAGATCCCATGTATCTGTAAGAGATGAAGCCGATTATAATCATCGCGAGCACATAGAAGATGAGGCCCACCATGATGGCGTTCATGACTCCACCTCCTTACTCCACACGAAGTAATACAGAAGGGTCAGTATGAACAGGGTGACCCAGCTTCCAAAAACCACAATAATGGTCAGGAAATCCATGGCTCCACAATTATAAAGAGCCCGTTTAAAATTAAGATGTCCATGTACCGCATAATGATCATAGAGGATGATGCTGTTTTCGGCGAGATTCTGAAGAGGAAGCTGGAGGAGAGGGGGCACAGGGTCAGTCTATTCCACAGTGTGAAGGAAATGGGGGATCCCGGCGATTACGATATAATACTCCTGGATTTGATGCTACCGTATGTGGATGGATTCGAAATCCTGAGGGAAATCCGTAAGGAGCATGCGGTACCCGTTATCATAATAAGCGCTCTTACGGATCTGCAGAATAAACTCAAGGGATTCGACAGGGGAGCGGATGATTTTCTAACCAAACCCTTCGATATGGAGGAGTTGCTTGCACGAATCGAAGCCCTCATGCGGAGGGTGGGAAAGGCGGAGGTGGTAAATCTTGGAGAATATCGTTTGCTCAGGGAAAGCGGTATCATCGTTGGACCCGATGGAAAGGAATATGAATTGCAGAACAATGAACTGCGGCTTCTGGAAAGGCTCATCATGGACAGGGGCAGGTTTGTTTCTAAGGAAGAGCTGGCCAGGTATATATGGGGTTCTGAGCTTCCCCAGAATTACGATAACGCCATCAGGGTTTACATTGTAAGGCTGAGGAATATACTCGGAAAGGATGCTATAAAGAGCAGGAAGCGCTCGGGGTACATGCTGGATGTTTGAGAGGGAACTTAGAAGAACCGTAAATCGCCTCTCCCTGCTGATTACTGCCTTCATAATGGGAATAGTGGTGCTTGTGGAGGCCATATACCTTTTCAATTACAGGGGACGCCTGTATTCGGAATTTCTCTACAGGATGCAGGGGGAAATCATCGCCCTCCTCAACCAGATGGAGCTGGAGAAGGACCCCGGAAATCTCAGCAGTACATTCATGTTTGCCATTTATACCCCCGATACTGTCCTGGTGAGGAATTTTTCCATTCCGGATATAAAGGAGGAGGGCATCCGGCACTATGGGGATACGGTTTTCATCACGGTGAAGTTCTTCAAGTTCGAGAAGTTCAAGCCCTACCTGTTCATTACCGTGGGGGATTCCTTCGGGGAGTTCCTCGGGGGAAGGCTGAAGAAGATTTACAGGATTTTCATCTTCCTGGACATTCTCCTGCTCCTGATAGTGTATTCCATTGCAAGGGATATATCCACATTTCTGACCCGGACCCTCATAGACAGGCACCGTTATCTCTCCCAGCTCGTCCGGAAGTTCCATCACGACCTGAGGATACCTCTGTCGGTAATCATGCTGAATCTGGATGATGACAGCATAAGACCGGAGGTCCGCCAGTCCATAAAAGATGCTCTGAGATATATGGACGAGATAACCCTTTCCTTCAAGTCCCTGTACGATGAGCAGAGGACCCTGGAGGATGTAAATGTGAAAGATGAGGTTGAGCATATCCTTCGCGTATTCTCCGCCAACCTCAGGGCCAAGGACATAAATGTGAAGCTCGAGCTGAGCGATGTGAGGGTAAAGGCCAATAAGTACATGCTGCGCCGTTTGCTCCTCAACCTGCTGGACAATGCCATCCGCTACTCTCCAAGGGGCTCCACGATAGAGATCACGCTGCGCAGTGGCATGCTGTCCATCAAGAACAGGGGAAACTACATGGGAGACGAGGGAACCGGTATAAAGACTGTCAAGTTCATTGCGGATTTTCACGGATGGAACTTCTACATTGATCAGAGGGGGGATACCGTCGTGGCGGTTGTCAGGTTCGGGAAACTGCTGTAGCTTATAAACTGTATAATTTTCGTCCATACGCTCGGGCCGGTAGCTCAGCAGGCAGAGCACCGGATTTTTAATCCGGGGGTCCTGGGTTCGAGTCCCAGCCGGCCCATTGAAGACCCTCAGCACCGAAATTACTGACGGTGTTCTCCGGATTACTCTGAACCGCCCCGAAAAGCGCAACGCTTTCGATGAGACCATGATAGAGGAACTCATTGAAGTCTTCTCCGGCATTCCCGAAGATGTGTGCTGCGTGTTGATGGGGGGAAACGGCAGGGTTTTCTCCGCCGGTGCGGACCTTGAGTGGATGAGGCGGATGGGGGAGGCCGATTTTCAGGAGAATTATCGGAGTTCCCTCAGGATGGCCCGCATGTTCGAGCTGATAGATACAGCTCCAGTCCCTGTAGTCTCCCGGGTTCATGGGGCGGCCATCGGTGGGGGGATGGGTCTGGTGGCGGTCTCCGATATAGTGGTGGCTACCGGGGATACAAGATTCGGATGGACAGAAGTGGGCCTGGGACTGGTCCCGGCTGTTATATCGACATTTGCCGTCCGAAAGGTGGGCTATTCGAATGCCCGCAGATATTTTCTGACGGGGGAAATTTTCGATGGAAAGGTGGCGAAGGAAATTGGACTGGTGCATGACCTGGTTTCCAGTATTCAGGAGCTGGACGAAAAAGTGGAAGATATAATATCCGCTCTCCGTTCTGCCGGAAGGCAGGCTCTGAGGCTCACGAAAGAATTGCTCATAAGACTCAGGACCATCGCAGATGAGGAGCTTCTATCCTATAGCGCGGAGATCATAGCCCGGGCCAGAGCAACGCAGGATGCGAGGGAGCGACTTCGCCGCTTCCTGGAGAAGAAAAAGAAGTAATGAGGATACGGACCGAAATCATTCTTTCTCTTAGTTTTGCCCTCATCGTCATAATTTCATATGTCCTCTCCAGCATGGCCATCTCCCACATAAGGGCCGATATCCGCAAGTACACCGATGCCCTTGCAAGGAGCATTACTGAGATGCTCATATCCGGCTCTCCACAGCTGGATACCCTCATGAATTACATCGAGTTTCCCATAATACTGACGGATGACAGGGGGAGAATCAGGTATGTGAGGGGATATCCCCCTCACAGGAGCTTTATCGAAGGCAAATTGAAGGAACTGGAGAAAAAGGGCAACTTTATAGACATATACTATCAGGACTTCTACATCGGGCGCATGTACTTCGGAGAGCCCCGCTCCATTGTGTACCTGACGCTCCTGCCCATTGCCCTGTTGATCATCGTTTTTCTCACCTTTATCCTCGCTTTCTTCTCCATAAGGGGGGCAGTTAGGTACGAGTCGGAGCGCTTCTGGAACATATTTGCGAAGGGCCTTGCCCATCAGCTGGGAAATCCCATAACCTCCATCAATGCTTATATGGAGAGGCTGAGGCGAATATGCCCGGATGGGGAAGATGTTCTCGAGCGAATTTCGGAGGATATGGAGAGGATCAATGCCATACTGAGGCGCTTTTCCAAGATAGGAAGCAGTTTGTCCATGCGGGAGGTGGAGCTGAGGAGGGCTGTGGAAAGGGCCATTCGGTTCCTGGGATTCCGGATTCGGGGGAAGTTCAGGGTCGATGTGGAGGGAAATTGCAGGGTGAGGGGGGATGAGGAACTCCTGGTGTGGGTATTCGAGAATTTCATAAAGAATGCCTTCGAAGCCCGGATGGGGGATGGTGGAAGGATGGAGATAAAGATTCGGACGGAGGATGGAAAGTGTATCGTTGACATTATAGATTACGGAAGGGGGGTTCCGGAGGAAGTGAAGCGCCATCTATTCGTGGAGAGCAGAACCACCAAGGAGGGGGGATGGGGTATCGGGCTCATACTGGTGGAGCGAATCCTTCGCATGCACGATGCAGGGGTATATCTGGTTGAATCCAGAAGGGGTTATACCCATTTCAGAATAGAGTTTCCGTCTGCTCACTGAATACAAGTCACTGGTCAGTATAATTTTCTTCTATTGTGTAAAGTATTCAAGGACGCATAATGTTAAGTGTATATCAACTATAAATCCAGAAATTCATAAAATCCTTATCAGAAAAGCAATTTAGAATTTAGCAGTAAGTTTAAAAACATAACCATAAAATATACCTTTAAAATTAAAACTCACCAGTTTTGTACGAAAATCCTAAAATGACGATATAGAGGAACAGGCAGGAGGTAGTGGAAGATGAGTCAGCTGGTAAATATAAAGAACGGCTGGACAGGTAAGGGGTGGCTGAAGCGTCAGTGGCCGTGGTGGATCGCCGGTCTCCTTACGGCTCTGGCGGAGGTAATAAACTATGTGTTCATACCGCTGGGTCACCCGAAGCATAAGTTCATAGGCGTCACCAGCGGTATGGCCAGGATGTATGCGGCATTCGAGTCCACCCTCTTCGGGGGAAGTCTTATTGCCACCCGTCCGGATTATCAGCCATCCATCCAGTGGGTGATCATAGGGGCGATGATTGCGGCTCTGGTGTTCGCATGGCTGGAGGGGGAGTTCCGCACATGGGTGAGGTACCCCAAACCCATGCTCTTCTTCACTATACTGGGTGGTGCCCTGTTCGCATGGGGAACCCGTGTGGCGGGAGGATGTACCCTCCATCACCTGCTGGGTGGTTTTGCCGCCTTTAACCTGAAGAGCTTCGTGGTTATGGGATCCGCCACGGTGGGGGCCCTCATCGCATTCCTGACATTCCGCAAACTCCAGCTTTCCCAGTACTTCAAGAGCCAGGATACGCAGTGGTATGTTGTGCAGGCGAAGGAGCTCAAGTGGGCTGATGGTCTCACCTACTCCGAGAAGAACCCCTACCCCATACTCAGCGGAGTGCTCATGGCCTTCCTCGTCTTTTTCTTCCTGGTTATCATGTACAATGCCTTCTTTGGAAACAATTATGCTGTGGAGGCATTCGGCGTTGACCCCGCCAAGACCAAGATGGCCAAGGCGATGCTCACCGGAAAGAACCTTCCCAACATAATCCTGCTGCTTATCATAGGTTCTCTGCTGGGAATAGCGGTTGCAAAAACGGGTTTCGGAACGGAATGTGGCCTCATCAATCCCGAGATGGGAAGGGAGGTGCATGTGGATGAGAAGAGGGCTGCCAGGGTATGGGGTATGCCCTTCAGCCTCAGAACGGTGTTCGGCTCCCTCCAGCCCTTCGGTGCCCTTGCACTTCATATTGCCATAGTTTCCTTCGTGATGTGGATTGGCTTCACCTTCTTCAACATAATGGAAGGCCACCACTGGGCCACCACCGGCTTCGCAGAGAATTATGTGGGACCCGAGTTTCATAAGGTGAGCGATGCCGGTCTGAAGCATATAAGGGAAAAGACCTCTCTCCCCATGGACATCTTCGGTGGACTTCTTCTGGGTCTGGGAACCGTGTTCATGATAGGCTGTGAGTTCAGAAACTACGGAAGGACCGGACTGCTGTACATAACCGGTCTGCTTATATGGCCCGCTTTCTATCTCGGTTATCTCCCCTACACCCTGGCCCGCGACTTCTGGGATAACCTGATGGGCAATTACATTTATGCTCCCACTACCTTCGTGCCTGCCCTTCTGGCTCCCAAGAGCTTCTTCCTCCAGTCGGCAATTTACCTCCTCTATGTGCTGTTCTGGGCTTACATGTTCTGGTGGGCTGCTCGCAAGGGGGCCCAGTTCCTGGGTGTCACTCCCGGCAGGCTCCTGACCATGTCCACTGAGGATATGGTGGTTCACAGGATTCAGCAGCTTCAGAAGGAAGGCAGGTTCGAGGATATGGACAATCTGGAGAGGGATCTCTACGATCAGGCTCGGAAGGATTGATTATATGCCCCGCTTTCGCGGGGCCCTTTTCAGTGGAGGGACCATGAAGTCATCCGTTAAAGGTTCGGGATGCCTCGGAAGGCTCAGGCTGGCGAGCCTTATGGGATTTTTCTTTGCCCTTTTCCTCGGGGCCGTATATCTGCAATTTCTGAGCGTTTCTCTGCTTCCACCCATCCTCCTGTACTGGGCTGTGGTTCAGATGCTCCTTGCATGGGGTATGTTCTGCATTTACCGCCTGAGCGGAAACTTCAAGCATGTCTTCGGGGGCATGCTTCTGGTGGCGAGTGGACTGATTACTGCCAACAATGTCCTGAGAATCATGCCGTCCCTGGGGCTCCTTGGAATCTCCATACAGGCTCTAGCCATCGTCTCCTTCAGTCTGCTCCTATACGAACTCGGTAAAGCCAGACCGGGCTCAGGACTTGAACTCTCCGGGGGTCTCGTGTTCCTGGGGGTGATCTTTCAGATTCTTCAGAATCCCGTCATGGAGGGCCTGGGGGTGTTTCTGCTGGCCGCGGGATTCCTGCTGACGAGCGATCGCCTCTACAGGTTCCGTTAGTCTTCCCTGAAATTCAGGCGAAATCAGTTTGCATTACCATCGACTTTAACTTTTTAAACATGGCAGTGGTTTATGTGGGCATAATATTCCTGGCATGGTTGATTTTCTTCTTTCCGGTTCTTTCGGGACATTCTACCATGTTCGAGGATGTACTGGAGCAGAATTTTCCCAACTTCTACTATATGACCCAGAACCTCAGAGACGGTATAATTCCCTTTTTTAACCATAAGATCTTCTCCTCCATCCATTTCCTCCACGATCCCCAGGTTTTCAATCTGAATCCCACTGCGATTCTGCGGTATGCGATGGGTCTCTTCATGAATAACGATATCCATACCTTTCTGATGGGGCTCGCGATCCCCTATCTCCTGGCAGGCATATTCATGTTCCTGTACCTCAGGAAGAAGTTCAGGGACGAGATTGCCCTGTTCGGAGCCATCACCTACATGTTTTCGCTCGGATACATCGTCGTTTTTATCCATAATTTCGCCGTGGATAGCCTGTGGGTCCTGCCCCTTTTTATGCTGGCTCTGGAGAAAGAAGACTGGCGCTTTTCCATGATTGCGGGAGCTCTGGTCGGTTTCATGCTCTTTGCGGGCCATCCCCAGATTCCCATATACACATTTCTTATGGGGCTGGCTTTTTATCTTTACTTCAGGAAATTGAAGAATCTGGTTTTCTTCGTTCTGGGTTCCGTTCCCTTCTTCGCCGCCTATTATTTTGCTTTTATAGATGTGGTGAGGGATTCTCCGAGGCTCTCCTATACCCTCGACCAGCTCCTGGAGATCTCCTTTTATCCGAAGTTCTTCATCCAGCTCCTGATTCCCAAGTTCTACGGTGCCCTCGAGCCGGGGGCCAGATTCGCCGGGGGTCCCTACTACTTCTACATCGAAATAACCCAGTATTTCTCCCTTGCGGCCCTTCTATTTGCGATTCTGGGCCTGTGGAAGGGGTGGAAGGAGCCCCTCTTCAGGTTCTTTGGGCTGGTGGTGATCGTTGCCGTGTTCTTCGCACTGGGGAAATCCAATCCCCTTGTGGTGGCCCTCTATAAGACCGGCCTCTTCTCCGGAATCAGAAATCCCTCCAGGGCCATGTACATCGTGGCATTCGTCGTCCCCATACTGGCCGCTTATGGCCTGAATGCCTTTATCTCTGAAAAGGACAGACTGTTTCGTCCGGTAATCTACAGCGTGATGGGTATGGTGATGGTTGCGGTTGCCTATATGCTCACCCATTCTGGAATGCCCCCCATGGAGGGGGAAATGTTCAAATTCTTTATTCTGCTGACCCTCATCCTTCTGCTCGTTTTTGCCTTTATCAGGAATGCGGTTTCTTCGGTCCCATTCGTGTATTCTCTTGCTCTGGTGTCCTTCGTGGACCTGTATCTTGCGGGGAATCCCTACCTGAGATGGAAGGAGGACCTCTACGGCTATTACAACATGCGTCTCGTGCAGAGGTTCAGGATGGACAAAGGTATGTTCCGCATCAATGCCCGCTCATCCCGGGGGATGGTTCTCAGGAGGAATTCTGGAATGATTACCGGGCTGGAGCTGACGGAAGGGTACAATCCCATGATGCCCTATCATTATGCCCAGCTTTATCAGCATGTCCTTGAGAGGAGAAAGGGTTTCCTCAATCTCCTGGCAGTGATGAATGTCAGGTACTACATTACGGACAAGGGGTTTGCCCGTATGAGGGAACTGCCCAGGGCTTATGTCGTTTATTCTGTGAGGGAAATAGCGGACAGCGCCACCTTCTTCAGCATGGCCGACAGGATGAACTTCGTGCAGACAGCCTATGTGCAGATGCCCGTTTCTTCCACCTACAGCTCCAGCGGCTTTGACCCCTGCCGCATCGACAGGTACGACGCTGAGAAGATAGTTCTAACATGCAATGCAAGGAGCAATGGCTTCCTTTACCTTTCGAAGACATATCAGCGGCTTCTGAGGGCCCGGGTTGATGGAAGAGAAGTGCCCGTAATCAGAGCCAACTGGGCATTTTCCGGTGTGGAACTTGGAAAGGGTACGCATGTGGTGGAATTCTACATGGATTCCAGAGGACTTCTCCTTTCGCTCCTTTTGTTCATCGCCGGAACCCTTGTCCCCCTGATTATGGTTGTACCTAATTTTAGAAGGAAGCGTGGTTTATAATTTTGGCACTTCAACAGTATGTCGGAAGGAGGTTGAATATGAGTGCACTCAGCGAACTTATGAACCCCCGGAGGGTTAAGATTGGTCTGAAGGCGAAGGATAAGGAGGGAGTTCTGAAGGAACTTGTGGACCTGCTGGATCTGCCTGAGGAGAACAAGGAGATTCTGCTCGAAGCCCTCAAGAGGAGAGAGGAACTGGGCTCCACCGGAATCGGAAGGGGAATAGCCATACCCCATTCCAGAAGCACCGTTATAGATGACATCTATCTGGTCATCGGTGTCAGTAAGGAGGGAGTGGATTTCGATGCGGTCGATGGGAGGCCCGTGCATATATTCTTCCTGCTGGTTGCTCCCCCCAACGACCCGGGAAGCAGGTATCTCATCTATCTGGGGAGGGTGGCCCAGCTCGCAAAGAAAGTGGTGGAGAACGATGTGGATTACCTCTCCGTCGAGACGCCCGAAGAGCTGATAGAGCTCCTCTCGTCCCTCGAAAAGGAATAAATCATGGACAGCTTAAGCAAAAAGTTGCTCGTTCTTCAGGATATAGAGCTGAAGCTGAGGGACCTTCGGGACCCTCGCTATATAGAAACCTTCGGGCATGTGGATGAGGAGAGGATAAAGGCTCTGGAGGAGGCAAAGGAAAAGCTGGAGGCGGAAATTCCGAAGGACAAGCTGAACCTCTTCAAGAGTCTCATGAAGATGCATGGACGCGCTGTTGCCATCGTTATAGAAGGGGATACATGTTCCAACTGCTTTGCGAAGCTCCCCGTGGGGGTTCAGCCTCCGGGTCCGGATGAAATAGTCCAGTGTAATATCTGCGGCCTCATTCTCTACTTCGACAACTGATATGGACCTCGGGGAAGTCCTGCGGATAGTAAAGAAGAACACATCCTACTTTTTCCCTGAGGAGGAGTTCGTAGAAAAGTACAGGGCATTTGCCGAAGGCAGAAGGGGACCGCTGAGGGTAAAGTTCGGGGCGGATCCCACCAGGCCTGACCTCCATCTGGGCCATTATGTGAGCCTGAGGAAGCTGAAGGACCTTCAGGATCTGGGATTCGAAATAATAATAATAATCGGGGATTTCACTGCCATGATAGGGGACCCCTCGGGCCGTTCTAAGGCCAGACCCCGGCTCACTCCGGAGGAGGTAAAGGCCAATGCGAAGACCTACTTCGAGCAGGTATTCAGGGTTCTGGATGCCCGCAGGACCCGGGTGGAGTACAATTCCACCTGGCTTTCGAAACTCACGCCTCAGGATATAATCGAACTGTCGGCCAGATACACAGTTTCACGCATGCTGGAGAGGGATGATTTCCACAAGAGGATGGAGGCGCAGGAGCCCATTTATATCCACGAGTTCCTCTATCCCCTGTTTCAGGCTTACGATTCAGTTCATCTGAGGGCCGATATGGAGGTGGGGGGGCAGGATCAGGTGTTCAATTTTGCCCTCACCAGGGACATTCAGAAGGCTTATGGGCAGGAGCCGGAAATCATCCTTACCGTTCCCCTTCTGATTGGCCTCGATGGTGTAAAAAAGATGTCGAAGTCGGAGAACAACTACATAGCCTTCAACGATTCTCCCGAGGACATGTACGGTAAGGTGATGAGCATCAGGGATGAACTCATGGAGGATTACTACCGTCTTGTCCTCTACTACGATGAGGACCGGATGGCCGAAATCAGGAAGCTCATAGAAAGGGATCCCCTGAGGGCCAAGGAGCGCCTTGCCTACGAGATTACCCGTATATTCCACGGGGAGGAGGGAGCACGGAGGGGTCGGGAGCATTTCAACCGGGTCTTCAGAAAGAGGGATCTCCCCGATGATATTCCGGTCCTGAGGACCGATGAGCCTGTAAAATTATCGGAAGCATTGTTGATGGGTGGTCTGGTGAAGTCCAGAAACGAGTTCAGGAGATTGTTGTCCCAGGGTTCCATTCGAATCGATGGTCAGAAGGTTTTCGAGGATAAGTTGATAGATAGAAGTACAGTCGTAAGGGTTGGAAAGCGCAGATTTCTGAAGATAGAGTTATCATGACATTCAGGGAATTTCAGGAAATCATAAGGTCCACATACTACGAAAAAGATAGCAGGAGGGGGCTTGAGAGGACTTTCCTGTGGCTCGTGGAGGAATTTGGAGAATTTGCAAAGGCCGTAAACCGCGGGGATAGAGAGGACATAGAGCTCGAATTGTCGGATGTCATAGCCTGGATTTTCAGCGTTGCCAATCTTCTGGACATCGATGTGGAGAAGGCAGTTGCCCGCTATTCGAATGGGTGTCCAAAGTGCGGGCGAATTCCATGCGTATGCGATAACGAGAGAGCGGGAAACAAGGAGGTAATTCTTGGGAAAGAAGAGAGGAAAGGATAAGGGGAAGAAGAATAAGGACCTGTTCTACAGGGTGAACGAGAGGATCAGGGCAAGGGAGGTGCAGGTGGTCGGACCGGATGGTAATAATCTGGGAATAATGCGGACCATAGATGCCATAAATCTTGCCCGTGAGATGGGGCTGGACCTGGTGGAGGTGGCCCCCAATGCCAATCCCCCGGTGGCCAGGATTCTGGATTATGGGAAATTCCTCTACAGTCAGAAGAAGAAGCTCAAGGAGGCCAGGAAGAAGCAGGTATCGGCCGAGACCAAAGAGCTCAAGCTCACACCCAACATAGATAAGCACGACCTGGAGGTCAAGCTCCGCAAGGCACGGGAGATGCTGGAAGATGGCCATAAGGTGCGCTTCCGCCTCGTCTTCAGGGGAAGGCAGATCGTTCACCCGGAGATAGCCAGAGACCTGATGAGGAGAATCGCTGATGAACTGTCGGATATGGCGGAGGTGGAGCAGGATATCAAGGGCGAGGGGAGGATTATGACGATGGTCCTCAGGCCTGCATCGAAGAAAAAATAAGCATTAGGTGTTCACTGGATACTCCGGTGGGTATTCACCCTTTAAACTTTCAAATTGAATGGGGGAAGTGTCTGGTATTAAACAAATTCATCAAAAGGGGAGGTTTGAAGAATGTTTGGAATAGATGAGAAGATCAGGGAGGTGTTCAGGGATGTGGGGGCCGATATACCCGGACTGAAGGGTATAGTGCTCTCCACTTTCGATGGTCTTCCTGTCGCCTCCGATATCAAGTCGGTGGAAAGGCAGAACAGGATTGCGGCAATGGTATCGGCTCTGGTGACCCTGTCGAAGAAGGTAACCTCCGAACTCGAGGTGGGGGAAATGGAGGCCATAGCCGTGGAGGCCGATGAGGGTAAGATCTTCTGCTATACGATAGACGATTCTGCTATACTGGCTGTCATAACCCATAAGGATATAAATCTTGGGGTGCTGAGGCTGGTAATTCCCAAAATGATAGAAAAATTGCGGGCCATTATACTTTGAGAAGGTGTAAATTGAAATCCCCCGGAGGGATAAAATGGAAGGAGCAGCAATAATGGGAAAACTGGATGAGCTGGTGGAGAAGAGGAAGAGGGGAGAGCTGGATCCCCGCGGTTTTTACAAGGCACTTCTGGAAATTCTTGGACAGCTGACCCGGGCCCTGAAGGATGAGGATATCTCTGAGACTGATATTAAGAGTCAGATTCCTCTCCTTCTGACTTTCCTGTATGACCAGGCCGATAAGCTGGAGAAAAGGGAGTAAGTTCGGGGGATTATCTGTTCCCCTGTTTTCCCCATCCTTCCCTTCTCGCGGGAATTATTTGCAAAAACAGAGTGCAGGGCGTAAAATTCTCCTATCATGATAACTTTACTGATTTTAACTTCGCCTTCCATGGAGCAATTTTACTACAGCGAGATTCAGCATTACCGCAGGTGGCCTGCGTACCGGCTCATGGATCTGGAGAACAAGCCCTTCGATGTGAAAAAGTATGAATACTGGATATACCTGGACACATACGGGGATACCATAGGCTATGCCATCGACAGGATCAAATTCCTCGCCACATCTCCCACAGACAGCGTGTGGCTGCATTTCGTGATGCAGGACGGCTACAATAATCTGACGATCGATTCCGTTGTCTTTCAGTACGGCTCTGTATCCTATCCCGTATCTTACACATCCGTACAGCCCAGGCTGACTGTCCATCTGGGAACGACAGTTTCTGCCGGCGATGAATTCTATCTGACCTTCTACTATCACGGTCAGGTGGGACAGGATGGATTTGTGGGGGAGGGAATGGAGTTCCAGGACAACTACATCCATACGCAGGGGGAGATGTACGGAACCCGGAGATGGCTTCCCTCTTACGATGAGCCCTATGAAAAAGCGGATACAGTTCTCGCCACCATAGTGGTGGATACCCCCTGGTTTGCCGTTGCCAATGGAAGGCTGGTGGATGTGGATACTCTGGGCGATAAGTACGCATATACATGGCTCGAGGCATATTCCATCACGCCATACCTCATCGTCCTTGCTGCTTCCAACAGGTGGAAGGTGCTGGAGCAGACCTGGAACTACGGACTCATAACCATGCCGGTTTACGAGTGGGTGGATTCCGTAAGTTCTTTCCTGGGCACTCTGCCCGACATCCTCACAGTCCTGTCCGATGCCTATGGCCTCTATCCCTTCTATACGGAGAAGTACTCTCAGGTGGAGATAAAGCAGGGGTTCTTCAGCGGTGCAATGGAGAATCAGACCAATACTTTCACCATATCTTCTGCTTACCTGGACATGGCCGTTCACGAAATGGGACATCAGTGGTGGGGAGACTGGGTGACATGCGGAACTTACAATGATGTAT
>Ga0256833_1000277_pt1 | contig 40926 bp, 34 predicted proteins | sample 356284metaG_FD_190535 | JGI IMG/M metagenome (GOLD analysis project Ga0256833, IMG submission 190535) | Hydrothermal vent microbial communities from Mid Atlantic Ridge, Atlantic Ocean - 356-284 | ecosystem: Environmental > Aquatic > Marine > Hydrothermal vents | place: Atlantic Ocean: Mid... | reverse complement strand
TATATAGTTTCTCTACATCAATAGGTTTGTTTAGATGAGTGTTCATACCATGGGCTTTACTCTTTTTCATATCCTCTTTCATCGCATTGGCTGATAGTGCAATGATAGGAATATCTCTATCTTTTTGTCGAATAATTCTACTAGCTTTATATCCGTCCATAACAGGCATCTGTATATCCATCAGAATTAGAGCATAGCTGTTTTTCTCAAATAAGGCTATACCCTCTTCTCCATTATTTGCAATATCTATTTTTATATTAGAGTTCTCCAATAGACCTTTGATAATCTCTTGATTAACACTATTATCTTCTACCAATAGTATTTTTGTCTCTTTTAATAGATTTATATTAGTTTCTAAAACTATAGGTTGTGTATCTCTATAACCATAATCTGGAATATGCTCTTTACTCTCTTTGACCTCTTTGAGTTCAATCTCAAATATAAAGCTACTCCCCTTTTGATATACACTCTCTACCCAAATCTTACCATTCATTAGTTCGACAAGCTTTTTAGAGATGGTAAGCCCTAAACCTGTACCTCCATAGTTGCGAGTGGTACTCCCATCAGCTTGAGAGAAAGGTTTAAAGAGTTTTTTCTGCTCCTCTTTTTTAAGTCCTCTACCTGTATCTTTGACTTCAAAACGAAATCTTTTACTATTAACTCTATTAATATATAGTGCAACTTCTCCTTTGTTGGTAAATTTAACAGCATTAGACAATAGATTGGTTAATACTTGTGATATTCGCAAACTATCTCCATAGAGTCTTTTGGGTAACTCTTTTGGATAATCCAAGGTTATCTTTAACCCTTTCTCTTTTGCACTGAATCGTACTAAATCCATAGATGTTTTTAACATCTTATAGACATTAAAGTTATGTTTATCAATTATCAGTTTTTCTGACTCCATTTTGGATACATCTAAAATATCATTAATAATAGCAAGTAGCATCTTTGCAGAGTTATCAATCTTCTCTATATAAGCTCTCTGTTTACTATCCAAATCGGTTTTTAGTGTTAGATAACACATACCAATAATCCCATTCATAGGTGTTCGTATCTCATGAGACATATTTGCTAAAAATTCAGATTTTAATTGAGAGTTTTTTTCTGCTTTTTTCTTCATACTATATAGTTTATTATTATGATTTTTGAATTTATCTTGTAGATGATTAAACCCTTCAACCAATCTACCTATCTCATCATTCTGTTCTGCCACCATTTTCCTATTGAAATTAGGCTTTTCTGTGCGTAAATTCTCCAATGCAGAGGTTATTTTCATAAATCTACGTTTAATTGAGAAATATAGATATAGTGCAACAGATAAGACTATAAATAGACTAAAAATAGAGCATATTAAAGTAAAATAGAAAAATCTATTTGCATCTATCGAGAGTTGATTTAGAGAATCTATAAATAGATTAGATATAATCTCATTTTGAGATTTAAATATATCTTTGACATTTTTTAATAAAACTCTTACTTCTTTTAGAGCATTATCCTCTATAGAATCATTATTTTCGATAACTCTTTTTACTAAATTATAGTTGTAGTCAAAATACTCTTTAAATAGTTTAATCTCTCTATCTATTGATTCTATATCTTTAATTTTTTTAATTTTATATAAGTTATCTAAAATTTCTTCTTTAATATTAATGGTTTTTTTTAATCTATCTATCTCCTCTTCTTCCATTATATTTTGAAAAGACTCTTGTAGATTTTCTAATAGTTTTATATTTTTATCGTGAATTGTAATAATTGGGAATAGGGTATTTTGTATATTCTTAATCTGTTTATCACTATTTTTTGTATAGAAGTAGCTTTCTATAAAATAGAAGATAAAAAAGAGAAATACAGAGAAAAATATAAGAGTTGTTTTTTGAAATATAGTGAGGTTAAACATCTATTTGATTCAATCCGTTCATTTGTAAATTAGAATCTTTTAGTATAACATCTTTTTTCTATGATTTAAGTGTGGTACACCCAACAGGATTCGAACCTGTGACCTTCGGTACCGCAAACCGATGCTCTATCCAGCTGAGCTATGAGTGCAACAATGTTGAAAGGCTGAAATTATAGCTTATTTATGCTGTAATTTCAAGAGAAAAGATACGGTTTTATCTTTCTGTTTGTAATTTATGAAATTTTAACACCATCTCTACCTTAGCACGGGATACACCAAGTGTATTTTCTATAAGAAGAACATCTTTTCCATCTTTATACATCTCTATAATTTTCTCTTTTATTTCATCTTTTTGAGATATTTTTTTGATATTGTCAATTTTCTCTTCTAATTCATAGATATACTCTTGTAGAGATATTAGATTGTGATTTAATATATCTATATTCTCTTCTAAACTCTCTATTTTTGTCTTCTCTATCAAAATATAAAATATAATTCCTATTACTGCTACAAAAGAGAATAGAGCAAAAATAAACTGTAACTCATTAGCACCCATTTATATTACCTCCAAAACTATTAATATAAAAAACATTATTCCTAAGTAACCATTAACCGTAAAAAATGCTTTATCTATTTTTGTAAAATCTCTATTTACTAAATAGTGTTCATAGGTTAGCATAACAGCACTTAGAAAGATTGCAATATATGCCCAAATTCCAAGGTTTGCACTAATAACAAACATAGCCCACAACATAATCGTTATAGTATGAAACAGTTTTGCAATAAGCATGGTATTTTTTACCCCAAATTGTGAGGGTATTGAGTGTAATCCATTTTTCTTATCAAATTCAATATCTTGGAGTGAGTAGAGCAAATCAAAACCTGCAACCCAAAAGAGAACGCCACCTGCAAGATAGAGTGACCATATAGTAATATCTCCCAAGACAGCAACTACACCTGCAATAGGTGCTAATCCTAATGTTAAGCCTAAAATAAGATGTGCCATTGATGAGAAACGTTTAAATAGTGTATATGCACCAAGTATAGCCAATATAGGAAAAGAGAGTTTAAATGCCAAAGGATTAATAAAATATGCAACAGCTATAAAGATAACTCCATTTACTAATATAAAAATCTGCATTGTAAGATTACTTATCCGTCCATCAACAGATGGTCTATCTTTGGTTCTTGGATTTAATATATCAATATCTCTATCAAGATAACGATTTACACCCATTGCAAAATTTCTAGCTGATATAGCTGCTAATGTACCCAAAACTAAAAGTTTCCAGCCAAACCACCCATTAGAGGCAACCAACATAGCTATAAAAATAAAAGGTAGTGAAAAAATAGAGTGTTTAAGCATAACCATCTCAGAAAGATGGGCTAATTTTGTTTTAATATTATTCATATCTTATGGGTGAGGAATTTTTATTTTACTATTCAATGACCAAGCAATAATAGCTACAAAGATAGAGATAACCCAAGGATTAGCAATAATACCATAAGAGAATATCAGATATAGAATCCAAAGAAGTATTGCACCCAATGGGGTAGGAACACCTTCAAAAAACTTAGCTACTTCTCCCTCTTCTGATTTCATATTAAACTCAATCAACCGTCTAAGACCCGAGATTATATAAAAGAGAAAAATCAATCCCAAGATTAACTCTTGTAGAATCGTTGCTTGTTCCGTCATTGCATAATAGAGCAAAAACGATGGCATAACCACAAAAGAGATAAAATCAGCATAAGAGTCTACCTGTATTCCAAACTCGGTAGATAGATTATATCTTCGTGCAACTTTTCCATCTGCAATATCCAATGCCCCACCAATCCATGCTAAAATAATAGCTGTGAAGTAGTCCCCATGAACGATAAAATGGATAGCAATTAATCCAGCAGAGATATTAGCAAATGTAATCAAATTGGCTAAATTAAAACGGTTGTTTTTATCAAATAACATCTGTTTCCTTTATAAAAAATGTAATTTTACCCTATTAGTGATAAGTAGTTGTTTATATAGATTGTGAGCTTTTCCAATATTTTAGAACTCTTTTTATTTTTATTTATTTAAAAATATTTTTAAAAAAGAAATATTATTTTTGATACATTATTAGTACACAATTGTATGGTAAAATTCTATTCAATTTTTTATAAAAATATCTCTGAGGAATAGAATGAGTGATTTTAAACAGGTAGCATTAATTGGAGCTACGGCTTCAGGTAAAAGTTCTTTGGCTATTAAATTAGCAGAAGAGAGAAATGCCTATATCCTCTCATTAGACTCTTTATCTATCTATAAAGAGATTAATATCGCTTCGGCAAAACCCTCTTTAGAGGAGCGTCATAAGATTAAACATTTTGGAGTTGATGTTATCTTCCCTGATGAGCCTTTTGATGTAACTACCTTTATTGAACTTTATAATAGTGCTAAAAAGAGTGCAATAGAGCATAATAAAAATTTGATTATTGTAGGTGGTACAAGTTTTTATCTCAATATGCTTCTTGAGGGAATATCTCAACTGCCTTCTATATCTTGGAAAACGAAGCAAAAGAGTAACGCTTTATTGCAAAATGTAGAGGAGGCACATAAATTTTTATATGACAAGGATAAAGAGTATCTAAAAAGGATAACTATTCATGACCGTTATCGACTTGAAAAGATGTTAAATCTATATTTTGAGACAGGAATGACCCCTACTGAATATTTCAGTGCCAATCCTCCAAAACCAATAATAGAGGAGAGACCTCCTATCTATGAGATTGATGTAGATAGAGATACTCTTAGAAAACGTATCACAAGACGCACTTCTAATATGCTAAAAGCAGGATTGATAGATGAAGTCTTTTATTTAGAAAAAAACTACTCTCGTAAACCAAATCCTATGCGTTCAATCGGTATCAAAGAGGTTTTGAGTTATCTCGATGGATACGATACAAAGTTTGAGATGAAAACCAAGATAATCACCCATACAACACAGTTAGCCAAACGTCAACGTACATTTAATAATTCAAAATTTAAGGATAAAGTCTCTCTACCTCTACATGAATTAGAAAATCTTCTACTCAAATAAAATCTATATTAATATAGTTGAAATTTTTTTATAAAGATTTGTTATAGTTAACTATATTTCTAATATCTCTTCTATCTTAAAATAAGCTTTGTAACACTTAGTTACAAAGCTTTATACTACTTTTAAAACACGCTAAATAGACAATCTATCTTAATCAATTTTAGATACTATAAATGTAATATTCTTCTATTTCTCACTTTTTTGTGAAAAATAGTAACATAGAATAACATCTTGAAAAAAAGGAGTTCTAATGACTCATGTGATTAACGAACACCCCTATCTAGGTATTTTCTTCTTGTTTGTTGTGACAGTATTAGCATTTAATGCAACATTAATGGCTGCACGATTTGTAAGTAGGAAATTAGCAAAGCTCGATACTGAAAAGTTGAAGCTAACCATCTATGAGTGTGGACCAGAGGTAACAAAACAGCCGAATACTATTTCGACTCAATTTTATCTTATAGCACTTCTATTTATTCTATTTGATGTAGAGATAATCTTTATGTTCCCTTGGGCTATTGATTTTAAACTACTTGGTTGGTTCGGATTTACAGAGATGGTTTTGTTTATATTACTTTTAACAATTGGATTTATTTACGCATGGAAAAAAGGAGCACTTGAATGGCACAGCATCAAGTAAATTACGCCTCATCTGGGGGCTTACCTGTAGCATTGACTACCGTTGACCACTTAATTAACTGGGGGCGAAGTAACTCACTTTGGCCTTTAACTTATGGATTAGCATGTTGTGCTATTGAGATGATGGCATCTGGTGCATCACGTTATGACTTTGATAGAATGGGAACTATCTTTAGAGCTAGTCCACGACAATCAGATGTTATGATTTTAGCAGGAACACTCTCTAAAAAGCACTCGGAGTTTGCTAGACGACTCTATGACCAGATGACAGAACCAAAATGGGTTATCTCTATGGGGTCATGTGCCAATACAGGTGGTATGTTTAATACCTATGCTACGGTTCAAGGAGTTGATAGAATTATTCCTGTTGATATATATCTTCCTGGGTGTGCACCTCGTCCTGAAACTTTACAGTATGCGTTGATGATGCTTCAAAAGAAGATTAGAAGAGAGTCAGCAAATATGAACAATAATAAAAAACAGAACTTAAGGTTAATATAATGAGAAAATATGTACCAAAAGATAATGTTCAAGGCAAAGCATACTATACGGATAGATACCATGTTGTTCCATCAACTCCTAGAGAAGATGTGAGTAGTGATGAGGTATTTGTAAAGCATTTAGAGATTTTAAGTTCTAAAGTTGAAGTAAATAGAGCAGAGATACAATTAGGCTCTATGATTGTGGAGATTAATCACGAAGATAACTTTAAAGCTTTAGAGATTTTAAAAAATGAGTGTGGCTATGCTCAACTTACAGAGATGAGTGCTGTAGATTACTTGGCAAAAGATGGGAACTTTGAGGTCTTTTATCAGATGTTAAATCTTAAAGATGTTAAAAGAATGCGTCTAGTAATGAGAATAGAGCAGGGGGTAGCTGTGGAGTCTGTTGTTCCTCTCTACAAATCTGCTAACTTTGCAGAGCGTGAGATGTTTGATATGTTTGGGATTGTATCAAATAACCACCCATATATGAGAAGAATTTTGATGCCAGATGATTGGGAAGGATATCCACTTCTTAAAACTTATCCTCTACAAGGAGATGAGTTTGCTTCATGGTATGAGGTAGATAGGATATTTGGAAAAGATGCTCGTGAAGCTATTGGACCAGAAAATAGAGACCCTGCTAGAGTCGATAGACACGACACAAAACGATTCTCAAGAGTAGGATATGAGGTTGAGTTTGGTGCAGATATTTCACAAGGCGAAACTAAAACAGCAATTGAGTACTCTAAAACGTTCTTGGTTGATTATCAAGAAGCTGATGGTGTAAAACCAGCAGAAGATAGAAAGTAGAGGGAGGAGAACTATGCAACAACCAAATAAATTATCCCCATTTTTTGAAAACCTAAATTTTGAGCGTGATGACAATACTATGGTTATCAACTTTGGACCACAACACCCATCAGCACATGGACAGTTAAGACTTGTACTCGAACTTGATGGAGAGCAGGTAGTAAAAGCCTATCCAGATATTGGTTATCTACACCGTGGTATCGAAAAGATGGCTGAAAATATGACATATAATGAGTTTCTACCTACAACAGATAGACTTGATTATATCGCTTCTACCTCAAACAACTATGCGTATGCATTAGCTGTAGAAAAGCTGTTGGGAATAGAAGCACCTAGACGAGCACAAGTTATTAGAACTATGCTACTTGAACTTAACCGAATTATCTCTCATCTATTTTTTATCGCAACACATGCACTAGACGTTGGTGCAATGTCTGTATTCCTTTATGCTTTCCGTGAGCGTGAGTTTGCAATGGACTTGATGGAAGATTACTGTGGAGCTAGATTGACTCACTCATCTGTTAGAATTGGTGGTGTTCCATTGGATTTACCAGCAGGTTGGTTAGCACAAATGAGAAACTTCTGTAATGCTGTTGATTATGAGTTAGAACATACCTATAATGCACTTCTACAAGAGAATAGAATTTGGAAAATGCGTTTGGAAGATGTTGGTGTAATCTCTACTGAAGATGCGCTTAGTTGGGGTTGTACAGGTCCTATGCTTAGAGGTTCAGGAGTTGCTTATGATGTTCGTAAAGAAGAGCCTTATGAACTCTATTCAGAATTGGATTTTGATATACCTGTAGCTGATACTAATGACTCTTATGGTAGATATAGACTCTATATGGCAGAGATGAAAGAGTCAACAAAGATGATTCGTCAACTTATCTTGAAATATGATGAGACCGAACCTCAATTAATGGCACATGCACCACAATATATATCTGCTCCAAAAGAGGAGATAATGACACAAAACTATGCATTGATGCAACATTTTGTATTAGTCACACAAGGAATGAGACCACCAAAAGGGGAGGTATATGTTCCAACAGAGTCTCCAAAAGGAGAGCTTGGATTCTATATCAAATCAGAGGGAGAGCCATATGCTTATAGACTTAAGTGTAGAGCACCATCATTCTTCCATACAGGACTGCTTCAAGAGATTTTAGTTGGTACTTATATTGCAGATGTTGTAACTATTATTGGTTCAACAAATATTGTATTTGGAGAGGTGGATAGATAATGAAAAGATATGATTTAAGACATCTTAAAGATGATTTTTATAATAGAATGGAAGAGCTTATTGACTCTGGACTAAAAGTTGGTGAAGTGGGTATATTCCTTTTTGAAGTAGGAGATTTCTCTCATATTCAAAAGTCTGCTGACTTTATTAGAGATTTACAACATGATTTGATGAATTCATTGAAATTTAATGAAGTTGATTGGACTATTGTTGTTAAAAAAGTTTCAGATGAAGAGAGAGCTAAACGTAAAGAAGATGCAATCAAAGCTAAAAAAATAGCAGAAGAGAAACGAATCGAAGCTGAAAAATTAGCAAAAGAGAAAGCTGAAGCTAAAGCTAAAGCTGATGCAGAGAAAAAAGCAAAAGAGGAGGCTGAAAAATTAGCTAAAGAGGAGGCAGAAGCTAAAGCTAAAGCTGATGCAGAGAAAAAAGCAAAAGAGGAGGCTGAAAAATTAGCAAAAGAGAAAGCCGAAGCCAAAGCTAAAGCTGATGCAGAGAAAAAAGCAAAAGAGGAAGCTGAAAAGAAGGCTATTGCTGAAGCAAAAGCAAAAGAGGAGGCTAAAAAAGTTGCTTCTGAAGCGAAAGCAAGAGACGAAGCAGAAAAAGCTGAAGCTGAAGCAAAAATAAAAGAGGAGACAGAAAAGTTTGTTGCTGAAACAAAAGAAGAAGCAAAGAAAGCTCCAGCAAAAAAAGCTCCTCTTAAAAAAGCACCTCTCAAGAAAACATCTACAAAAAAAGCTCCTGCTAGAAAAAAGGGTAAATAATGTCTAGGTTACTGTTCTCTACTTGGCGTGATGAGTTTATCGACAATCGTGGTAAACCATCAGAAGAGTGGAGTGAGTCGGGTTTTAAACTTCCTGAAACCTATCATGGAGAGCGAGATAGCAAAGCATTTATTGGTTGGGATGGTGTTGCCATCTTTGACGAAGATATAGATGCTGTTATTTTGGCAACACAATACGCAGCACAGTACCAAGAGTACTCAGAAGCGTGTGGTCGTTGTGCTCCTGGTCGTTGGGGAGGTAGGATTCTTTATGACTTACTCGACAAAATAGCACGAGGAGAGGGTACACATGCAGATGTAGACCACCTCAAAGAGATTTCACAAACTATGATGGTTACATCAAAATGTGAGATTGGAAAGACCGTTCCTAAACCTATATTAGATTTAATGGAGCATTACAAAGAGCAGTTTGATACCTGTATTGATGCTCAAATACCTTCTATCCACTACAATTCAGACATCTCTTATATTGCAAAAGTAACAGCACCATGTACGGATATGTGTCCTGCAAGTGTTGATATTCCTGCTTATATTGAGGGTGTTAGAGATATGGTATTTACAGATTCATTGTCTGCAACTCGTCAAACAATGCCATTAGCACACACTTGTGGTCGTGTATGTCCACACCCTTGTGAAGATGCGTGTAGACGTATGAATCTTGATGAACCTATCTCTATTATGGAGCTTAAACGATTAGGTGCTGATTATGAGACAGACCATGAAGTTCCTTGGTTGCACCCATTTGAGCCAAAACCTCTACGAAATGATGGTAAAAAAGTAGCCATTATTGGTGCAGGACCTGCAGGTCTAACAGCAGCGTACTACTTGGCACTAGAGGGTATAAAGGTTCATATCTTTGAAGAGCTACCAGTAAATGGTGGAGAGGTTGCTGTAGGTGTTCCAGAGTATAGAATGCCTGTTGATAAGTACAACAAAGATATTGACCTTGTTTTAGAGATGGAAGCTGTAACTATTACCAATAACTGCCGAGTAACAGCAGAGATGCTTAAAGATATTTATGAAGAGTATGATGCGACACTACTTGGATTTGGTGCTAGACTCTCTAAAAAAGTTCGTGCTAAAAATGAAGACCCAACTAAACAGGGTTATTGGGGTGCTATAGATATGCTTGACAAGGTTAACCTATGGCATAAATATGGTATCGGTAGCCCTGCATCAAATGAACTTAAAGACAAAACAGTTGTCTGTGTCGGTGGTGGATTTACCTCTATGGACGTTGTACGTTGTTCGATTCGTGAGGGTGCTAAAAAAGTTATTATGCTTTACCGTCGTGATGAAAAAACTATTATTAGAAATACAACTTATGAAGAGTATCATGAGGCTCTTGAAGAGGGTGTTGAGTTTATCTTCTACTCGTCTATTGAAGAGATTTTTGATGATGGAGATAAACTTACAAAGCTTAAAGTTAATAAGTTTGAACTTGTTCCAGACCCAAATGGTGGACGACCTCAACTTGTTAAGATAGAGGGTGCAGATTTTGAGTTAGATATTGACTATCTAATCCCTGCTGTCTCTCAATCACTAGATTTACAGATTATTCCTGAAGAGTGGGATATTAAAATGACAAGTTGGAACTCAATTGCTACTAACGGTAAAGATTATATGACCTCAAAAGATGGACTTTTTGCTGCTGGAGATTGTGAGTATGGACCAATGACTATTGTAAATGCAGTAGGTCAAGCAAGACGTGCTGCCTCAGTAATAAGTCGTTATATCTATGATGGTAAATGTACACTTCTTGATGATGAGATTATGGAAGACCACTTATCTCGTTTAAGAGTTTATAATAAAAATGAGAAGATTACAGGGTGGATGCCAGGTATTCCACGTCAAGAGAGTGAAAAACTTGGAGTTGATGAGCGTAAAGATAACCAAAGAGAGGTAAATCTTGGATTTACTGGAGAAGAGGCGATAGCAGAAGCAGAGCGTTGTATGCGATGTTACTATATATCGATGGTGGCTGTATGATGAGCAGTATAAGAGATATAGAAGCAAAAGCTATCAATGTAACTATTGATGGGAAAAGCTGTTCGGCTATTTATGGTCAAACAATTTTGGAGATTGCTCGTGAAAATGAGATATATATTCCAACCATGTGTTATCTAACCAAAACATTACCAATTGCATCATGTAGAATGTGTATTGTTGATGTAGAGGGTGTTGATGGAGCAATATTATCTTGTCAAGAGAAAGCAACAGATGGTGCTGTTATTACAACCAACAATCAAGAGTTATTTAAAGAGCGTCAAAGCATTATGAAACTCTATAATGTAAACCACCCTTTAGAGTGTGGAGTATGTGACAAGAGTGGAGAGTGTGACCTCCAAAACAAGACAATGGAGTTTGGTGTAAGTGGACAAAACTTTACTACCAAAGAGCCACATAGACCTGTTCAGAACTGGGGTGTTATCTCTTATGACCCAGCTCTGTGTATTATGTGTGAGAAGTGTGTAAGAGTATCTACAGAGATTACAGGAGATGAAGCACTCAAAGTAAAATTTGGTGGATACTCTTCAACTATCGAAAATGTAAAACAAGATAAAAACTATAAAACACTTGGCGAGGCCGCAGCTGTATGTCCTGTTGGGGCATTGGTTGATAGTCGTTTCAAATATAGTTCAAATGCTTGGGAGCTAACACAGATACCATCAACTTGTCCTCACTGTGGGGGTGGGCATGATGTGATTTATGAAGTTAAAAAAGGAGAGATTTACCGTGTAAGCAATACGGCTGAATTCTCTACTCTATGTTCGGCTTCTCGTTATGGATTTGATATTGCCAATAGAGATGTTGTAAAAGATGAAATAGCATTTCAATCTGCACTAAAAGCGTTTGAGTCTGCTAAAACTATTATCTTTTCTAATGAAGTATCAAATGAAGAGGCGTATATTTTACAAAAGCTAAAAGAGAGTAGAGGTTATAAGCTTATCTCTCATGAGGCAAGAGCATTTCAGAAGTTTATGAATTCGTATGGGACTATTACAGGTAAATCTCTCTATGGTGGCTCTCTAAAAGAGTTATCTAACTCAAGAGCTGTAATTGTAGTAGGAACACGTGTAAATGATGATGCACCTATTGTTAAGTATCATATCAATATGGCTTCTAAGTGGCATAGAGCTAGAGTTGCCTATATGCACCCTATAGAAGATAGTGAACTTAAAAATATTGTAACTCAATTTATCAAATATGAAGCAGGTTCAGAAGAGGGTGTAGTAGCACTCCTAGCAGATACTCTACTAAAAGAGTGTGAACTCCCTCAAAACATTAGAGATATACTTGATGAGCTTGATATTGGAAATCTCTCTGCTGAATGCAATGTAGGCGAAGAGGAGCTTGAGGCTTTAGAGAAATCACTTCTTAAAAAGAGTCGATTCTCTTTAGTTGTAGGAGCTGATTTATATGCACACCCAAGAGCTGAAAATATCGCTAAACTTCTGGCTCTACTAGAGAAGTATGCAGGATTTAATGTTATCTGTATTCCTCCTGCTGGTAACGGTATGGGTATCTCACAAATTTGTGATTTAGATGATGATATAGAGGGTTCAACGATTGGTTATAACGTAAAAGGAGACTTTACTTTATCATCATTTGGAGATGGTGATTTAGATATGCCAAGCTTTACACAACAAGAGGGTACATTAACCTCACTTGATAAGAGAGTTACTTCTCTAAATGTTGTATTAGATTATGGTGGTTATGTTCTAAATGATTTAGCAAATAGTTTAGGATTAAACTCAGAGTATACGATTGATTATACAAAAGATTTACCTCTATTCAAAGGCTTTAAAGCAATTGAGTTTGATAGTTTAACAAACTATTTTGATGCAAAAGGTAATGAGCATAGAGGTTATATTCTTGATGAGGTAGAAGTGGGGCTAGATACATCTATAGAAGATATAGCAGAGATGAGTGCTTTTGATGGAACAGTTGTCTATAATTGTAACCCACAAGAACACTTCTCCCCGTTAACGGCATTGTCAGATAATCTTATAAAAGATGCCTATCTTTTGGGTTCACAGCAGTTTGCAACTGCATCAAAGTTAAAAGATGGTGATACTATACGTTACACCATAGATTCCGTTAAATTTGAGAGAGTGTTTAAGATTGATACATCTTTAAAGGGTACAATAGCCCTTAACCCATTATTTGATATGGGCTTAAGTACGGCTTTGCTATCCTCTTATAGATTTAGTAAAGTAGATTTAGAAAGAGTAGGAAGCTAATATGAGCGAAGTACAAACAGTAGAAAATATGGTAAGTATTACTATTGATGGTAAAGAGTATAAAGCAAAAGAGGGTGAATATATCCTCAATGCTGCTCGTGCCAACGATATTTTTATTCCTGCAATCTGTTACTTAACGAGATGTTCTCCCACACTAGCGTGTAGGATATGTCTAGTTGAAGCTAATGGGAAGCAGGTTTATTCTTGTAATACTAAGGTCAAAGAGGGCATGGAGGTTACCGTTAACACTCCAAATATTCTAGCAGAGCGTAGAGCAATGATGGAAGTTTATGATGTTAACCACCCACTACAGTGTGGTGTATGTGACCAGAGTGGAGAGTGTGAGTTACAAAACTACACACTAGAACTACAAGTAGATTCTCAATCGTACTCTATCCCAGATACAAAACGAGAGACAAGCGATTGGAGTAGTGTTTTACATTATGATGCAGGATTATGTATCGTATGTGAACGTTGTACTACAGTATGTAAAGATATGATTGGAGATGCAGCGATTAAAACCACTAAACGTGGTGGTGCATCACTAGATAAAGCTTGGAAAGATGAGATGCCAAAAGATGCTTATGCTATGTGGAATAAGCTTCAAAAATCTGTTATTGCTCCAAGTAACGGTACAGGTTCTACCGATTGTTCTGATTGTGGAGAGTGTATCGCAGTATGTCCTGTTGGTGCATTGGTATCAAGAGATTTTGTCTATACATCAAATGCATGGGATTTGAGAAAGATTCCTGCTGTATCGGCTCACTCTTCAGATGGTTTTCAAATCTATTATGAGGTTAAACCAATCTCTATAGATAATCGAGATGAGAAGATTTATCGTGTAACTAATGAGTGGAACTATGTATCTCTTGATGGTTCTGCTAGATTTGGTTATGACTATGAGAATAGAGGAGTTACAAAAGATAAAAAAGCTTTTGATTTGGCTATTGAAGCATTTAAAAAAGCTAAAACTATCCGATTTAACTCCATGATTACCAATGAAGAGGCGATGATGCTTCAGACACTCAAAGAGAAGATGGGTATTAAATTGTATAACCCAGAAGTTAGAGCATTTCAAAAGTTCTTAACTCTCTATGCTGATGCGTCAGGTCACTCACTCTACACCTCATCTATGGAGGATAGTATGAAGAGTGACTTTATCGTATCAGTAGGTGGTGCATTGAGAAACGATAGCCCAGGGTTAAAATACGCATTTAATAATGTTCAAAAGATGAACAAAGGTGCAGGGTTATATTTCCACCCCGTAGGAGATACTCTGATTCCATCATTTGGTAAAAGTGTCTCTACATTTACCCATAAAGTTGGTCTTGAAGAGGCTACTCTATATCTAGTTCTTGCACTATTTTCAGACCAAGATAAGCTTGATAGTAGTGTCAAAGATTATATTACAGAGCTTGGTGGAAAAGAGGGATTGATAGATTTAGTAGGTGGAGACTCCAAGAAATTTATTAAAGGCTTCGATAAGATGATGAAGAAAAAAGAGAGATTTACTCTAATGGTAGGAGAGGATTACTACTATCATGATAGAGCCGATAATCTTGCTAAACTTATCGCACTTATTGAGCAGACAGCAGGATTTAATGTTGTTATGAACCCACCAAAATCAAATGCGTTAGGGGTAGCCATTATATGTGACCTTGATGATAATGCAGAGGGTTATACAGTTGGTTATAACGAGATTGGAGATTTTAGACTCTCTGCACTTGGAGATGGCGATTTGGATATTCCTGCATTTAACCAACAAGAGGGAACAGTAACTAATCTCTCAAAAAGAGTTGTTCCTACCAATGTTGCGTTAGATTATGGTGGATATGAGTTAAATGACCTTATGAAAGAGCTTATTGATGATGCTCCAGAAGAGACCATAGATTGGACAAAACGACTACCAACTGATAGAGGGTACAGAGCTGTTGAGTTTGATAGTTTAGATAACTATTATGATAATGCAGGAAATGAGCATAGAGGTTATCTACTCAATGTTCTATTTGAAGAGAGAGATACTCCAAAAGTTGAGAAGTTCTATGATGATACTCTTTTAGATGGAGATATTGTCTATAGATGTAATCCTCCTAGACAGTTCAATGATTTTTCTGCAAAAGCACATCAGATTTTTGAACCGTTTGGACTATATGTTAGTTCATCTAAGGCAGAGAGTTTAGGTAAAAAGGTAGAGGTGGTATTTGATAACGGAACAATCGTTGTTGATGTAATTGAAGATAAAAAGATGGAGGGCGATATTATGGCTCTTTCAGATTTTAAATCTGCTGAAAATGTTTATGGGCTATTTGATGGTTCAAGATATGCTTCAGTAACTATAAAGGAGGTGTAATATGGATTCAACAATGTTACCAGAAGTCACGGCTGTTGGGGTTATTATAAAAGCAGTTTTGATTTTAGCAGTAATCGCAGCTATTGCTGGATTTGGTACTTATATTGAGAGAAAGATTCTTGCATTTATGCAGAGAAGGCTTGGACCACAACATGTAGGTCCTTATGGGTTGTTACAGTTAGCAGCCGATGGTATCAAACTCTTTACCAAAGAGGATATTATACCTCAACATGCAAATAAAATTATATTTGCAGTAGCTCCTGTTATTACAGCAGCAACAGCATTTATTGCTCTAGCAGCAGTACCTGTTTTCCCTGGGTTTACTATCCCTCTTGTTGATGTTTATGTTCCATCAATTGCATCTGATATTAATGTAGGAATCCTATTTGTACTTGGAATGATGGCAGCAGGGCTTTATGGTCCACTTCTTGCAGGTATGGCACAAGCGAATAAATGGGGTATCTTGGGGAGTGCAAGAACAGCAATCCAATTCTTATCATATGAGGTTGTAACAGGGCTTTCTATTTTAGCTCCTATTATGATGGTTGGTTCTCTATCTTTTGTTGATTTTAATGATTACCAAGCAGATGGAACATGGTTGGTTGTCTATCAACCAGTAGCATTTGTCCTATTTTTGATTGCAGGATTTGCAGAGACCAACAGAACACCATTTGACCTTTTGGAGCATGAAGCAGAGGTTATCTCTGGATATGTAACAGAGTACAGTGGTATGAGATGGGGGCTATTCTTTATTGGAGAGTATGCCAATATGATTACTATTGGTGTTATTGCTTCTGTTGTCTTCCTTGGTGGATATAATGACTTTTGGATTTTCCCAGGTTGGTTGATGATTATCGGTAAAATTGCATTTTCATTCTTCTTTATGCTATGGGTAAGAGCTGCGTGGCCACACGTTAGACCAGACCAACTTATGTGGTTGTGTTGGAAAGTATTAATGCCATTGGCAGTAATCAATGTAGTTATCACGGGTCTCGTGATGATGATAATTTAAGGAAGGAGTAACGATGAGTTTAGAACAGTTTAAAAACAGAAATGTTGGAACACAAAATTACGTAAAACTTGATTTAGCACATACTCCGACTACAGGCTGGGGTCAATTTAAACAAGTTGTAGGTAGAACCTTTAAACCAGAGCTTTTTGTAGGGCTTTGGGTAACCTTTAGAGAGATGGGAAATGCTCTTGTTGGTGGCAAAATGCACACTACTCAATATCCATTTGAGAAGTTACCCATCTCTCCACGATATAGAGCGATTCATGATATGCTTCGATTGATGGAGTCAGGTAACTACCGATGTATCGGTTGTGGACTTTGTGAAAAGATTTGTATCTCTAATTGTATCTCTATGGAGACAAAATATGATGAAAACCAAAGAAAAGAGGTTTCAGAGTATACCATCAACTTTGGACGTTGTATCTTTTGTGGATATTGTGCAGAGGTTTGTCCTGAGTTGGCAATCGTACATGGTCCACGATATGAGACAGCATCAGAGCAGAGAGCTAGTTTCTCACTCTTTGAAGATATGTTGACACCAATTGACAAGCTCAATCTTCAACAAGAGTATGATGGGTTTGGTGCAATCAGTCCAAATGCTGATGAGAATATTAAACCAACGCCTCTAGCGTACTAAAAGGAGAAGAAAATGTATGAAGTGATAGCCTTTTATGTCTTTGCAGTATCGACTACGATACTGTTTACGATTACGGCGATGAGTAAAAATGTTCTTTATGCCATGAGTTCATTGGCAGCAGGAATGGTAATGATTTCAGGACTCTTCTTCCTTTTGGGAGCAGACTTCTTGGGTGTGGTTCAGTTGATTGTATATGTAGGTGCTGTAATGGCTCTCTACGCATTTGCAATGATGTTCTTTGATGCAACCAAAGATATTAAAGAGAGACATCAAAATGCACCATTAGTATTTCTACTTGGTGGATTGATGGCTGTTCTTTTTGTAGTTATGTTCTCTGCACCAATTATTGGAGACAATATCCAAGCACTCTATCCATATGCAGTAGATGAGTTTGGAAACTCTATTAAAAATGCAGAGTATGTAGGTATGATTCTATTTACTAAATATCTTATACCGTTTGAAGTAGCTGCTGTTATGTTATTAGTTGCAATGATTGCAGGTATTATCTTGGCAGGTAAAAAGATGGATTACTCTCTAACAGAGTGTGAAGTGAGTGATGAAGAGCTTAAAGTTGAAGAGCTTGATATTGCTGAAAAACTAAAAAAAGAGGAGGCTTAACAATGGAGATAGGTATTAGTCATTATCTTATACTTTCAGGGATTCTGTTTAGTATAGGATTTGTAGGCGTACTTAGAAGAAAAAATCTTTTGATGCTCTTCTTTGCTACGGAAATCATGTTGAATGCTGTAAATGTTGCATTTGCAGCGATAGGAAACTATTATGGAGATTTATCAGGACAGATGTTCGCATTCTTCATTATTGCAGTTGCAGCCTCTGAAGTGGCTGTTGGTTTAGGTCTTTTAATCTTACTCCATAAGAGATATGGTTCATTAGACCTTGAAGTAATTTCATCAATGAAAGGATAGTAAGAATGGAAAAATTTGTATATATAGCACTCTTTGCTCCTTTTGTTGGTGCATTGTTTGCTGGACTCTTTTTTGCTAGGAGTCCCAAAACACATCTAGTTGGTATTGTTAATTCAAGCCTTATTGCAGTGGCATTTGTCTCTGCTGTTACATTGGCTCTACATGTAGCAGAACATGGAGCCGTTCATGTTCAGATGATGACATGGATTGCTGTTGGGGATTTAAATATTCCTTTTGGTTTCTTGGTTGATGAAGTATCAGTAACAATGATGTTGGTTGTTACTTTAGTCTCAACTATTGTTCATATCTACTCTACAGGATATATGAATCACGATAAAGGGTATAATAGATTCTTCTCATACCTATCTGCATTTGTATTTTCCATGATGATTTTGGTTATGAGTGATAACTTTGCTGGACTCTTTATTGGTTGGGAAGGCGTTGGTGTCTGTTCTTGGTTACTAATTGGTTTTTGGTATCATAAAGAGGATAAAACATTTGAAGAGAATCCATCAATCTCTCCATCTTGGGCAGCAAACGAAGCGTTTATTATGAACCGTATAGCTGACCTTGGTATGTTGGTAGGAATTTTCCTTATATACTGGAATGTTGGTTCACTTCAATATGATGTAGTATTTAAGGCTCTTCCTCATTTGGCAGATGGACTTCTCGTAGCTATTGCTATGGCACTCTTTATTGGTGCAATGGGTAAATCAGCACAATTTCCACTACATACATGGTTGACAGATGCAATGGAAGGTCCTACACCTGTTTCTGCTCTTATTCACGCAGCTACAATGGTTACAGCAGGGGTTTTCTTGGTAATTAGAGCTAACCCTCTATTTAGTTTAGATGCTGTTCATGGTGTCTCTATGTTTATCGCATCACTTGGTGCATTTGTGGCATTCTATGCTGCATCTATGGCACTAAGTGCTAGAGATATTAAACGTATTGTTGCACTCTCTACACTCTCTCAACTTGGCTATATGTTTGCAGCAGCTGGACTTGGAGCTTACTGGATTGCACTTTTCCACTTAGCAGCACATGCGTTCTTTAAAGCACTTCTATTCTTGGGTGCAGGTAACGTAATGCACGCTATGGATGATGAACTTGACATATTTAAAATGGGTGGTATGAAAAAAGTGATGAGAGGTTCATATATCTATATGGGTATCGCTTCATTTGCACTAGCAGGTCTTCCTATTATGGCAGGGTTCTACTCAAAAGATGCGATTATCGAGACAGCATTTAATGATGGCTCATTTATCATTTGGGGTATTTTGGTTATTACAGCAGGAATGACAGCATTCTATAGCTTTAGACAAGTATTCTTTACTTTCCATGGTGAAGAGCGTTATAAAGCGTTAGGTTTCCACCCACACGATATGTACAAATATGTACTTGTAGCAATGGCTCCATTAGCTGTTCTTGCTATCTCATTTGGTTGGTTTATGGATAATTTCCATGAGTTTATTACCAAAAACCTTCCAGATTATGAGATGAGTCATGAGACACATCATTTAGCTCCATATTTAGGAACAATCGTTATTGTTCTAGCTCTAATAGGTATCTGTATTGCTTATATAAAATATGCAGGTAAAGGGGATAAAGCTTGGAAGAGAAATGAGAAAAAAGAGAACTCATTTATCTATAAATTGGTTGCAAACCAATACTATGTTCCAAAGTTCTATGATGAGTTTATTGTTCAGCCATATACTGTTGCATCAGATAAGTTTTGGGAAATGGATAAAGCTATCGTTGATGGCACAGTTGACTTTATTGCAAAAGTAATCTATGTATCAGGAGATGTATCAAGAGGTATGCAAAATGGTAACCTATCATCGTACCTTAATTGGATGGGTGTTGGTGCATTATTATTAGTATTGGGTGCAGGTATATCTGCATTCATTGGTTAAGGAGGGGTTATGACGCATATATTAAGTATCTTAATATTTTTCCCTGCACTAGCAGGTGTTCTTGGTTTTGTTGTAGATAAGCGTTCTGCAAAAGCTTACGGTATCGCCGTAGCTTCTGTAGAGTTTGTCTTGTCATTATGGTTATGGGTAGGCTTTGATAATGTCAATGCAGGAATGCAATTTACAGAGTTTAGCCCTATTATTTCACAGTTTGGTATCTCATACAACTTAGGTGTTGATGGTATATCACTCTTTATTGTCATTATGGCAACACTTATTACACTTTTAGGAATTATCTCTCTTAGAGATGATACTCCAAATATGAAGAATATGATTATATCTCTTCTTTTCCTAGAGATGACAATGGTTGGTGTATTTGTTGCATTAGATGCGATAATATTCTATCTATTTTGGGAACTTTCATTAGTACCAATGCTCTATATTATTGGTGCATGGGGTGGACCAACTAGAGTCTACGCAGCTGTTAAATTCTTCCTCTATACCTTTGCAGGGTCACTAATCATGTTAGTTGGTCTTTTGGCAATGGCATATCTATATCATTTAGATAATGGAGTATGGACATTTAATATCTTAGATTGGTATCAACTACATCTTACCACAGACCAACAGTTTTGGTTGTTCTTGGCATTTTTTGCTGGTTTTGCTATCAAAGTACCAATGTTTCCATTCCATACATGGTTGCCACACGCTCATGGACAAGCACCAACTATCGGTTCTGTAATCCTTGCTGCTGTACTTCTAAAAATGGGTACATATGGTTTTGTACGATTCTCTCTACCAATCTTACCTGATGCATCTGTATACTTTACACCATTTATGATGGTCTTATCAATCATTATGGTTGTCTTTACAGCAATGGTAGCTTTTGCACAAAAAGATATGAAACAAGTGATTGCGTACTCATCTGTTTCACACATGGGTGTTATTATGCTGGGTGTTTTTGCTATGAATGCTGAAGGTCTTGGTGGTTCTGTATTTTTAATGTTGTCTCACGGTATTGTATCGGGAGCGTTGTTTATGTTGGTAGGTGTCATCTATGAACGTACAGGTACAAAAATAATGTCAGAATTTGGTGGATTAGCAGCTGTAATGCCTGTTTATGCAACCGTATTTGGTGTAATGTTGATGGCATCTGTGGGTCTTCCACTAACTATCGGATTTGTTGGAGAGTTCTTAGTCCTACTCGGATTCTATAAAGTTTCTGTTATAGGTACTATTATTGCAGGGTCTACGATTATTATCGGTTCTGTATATATGTTGGCACTTTTCAAAAAATCATTTTTTGGTCCTGTTACACATAAAAAGAACTTAAGTTTAAAAGATTTAGATGGTAGAGAGCTTACAGCACTTCTCCCATTGGTAGCGATTGTTGTTTGGTTAGGAATCTATCCAAAACCTGTTCTTGATCCAATTGATAACTCGGTTAAAGCGTTATTGGTTCAGATGGAAGAACATGCAGAGTTACAAACAACAAAAGATGCTATTATAATTAGTAAAAAGGAGGCAGAATAATGGGAACACCTCTATTAGAGCCTGTAAATATCGGTTTCGCTGAACTGCATATAGCAACATTAATGCCAATGTTAATTGCAATTGGTGGTGGTTTACTTATCTTAGTTTTAGATTTGATGAAAGATAAACTAGATAAGTCTCTCTATGTAATGTTTACTATCTTAATTCTATTAGTTGATTTAGGTTCAGTTCTTGGTCTTGAGTATCAAAATGGTTTTTTTGATGTTCTTCTTATTGATGGTTTAGCTATACTAGCACAAGTGACTATATTGGTAGGTTCAATGCTATTTATACCTTTGGCATTGACCTCAAAGAGATTCCATGAGTACTCATATCCTGAGTTCTTTGCTCTCTTCTTGTTTATGGTTGCAGGATTCCAATTTATGGTAAGTTCAGATAACTTGATTCTTATCTTTGTTGGTTTAGAGACAGCTTCATTATCACTATATACACTTATCGCTCTGCACAATAGAGCAAACTCATTTGAGGCTTCTGTTAAGTACTTTACAATGGGTGCATTATCTGCTGGTTTCTTTGCTATGGGGTCTGCTGTTCTTTATGGATTGTCAGGAAGTTTAGAGTTAAATCAGATTAGTGTAGCACTTCAGAGTAGAATGGACGAAGCAGGAGTTATGTTTCTGATTTTAGGTGGAGCATCAATGTTACTCGTAGCATTTGCCTTTAAGCTTTCACTCTTTCCATTTCATACATGGGCTCCAGATGTTTATGAGGGTGCGTCATCTCCATTAGCAGGATTTATGTCGGTTGTACCTAAATTAGCTGCATTTGTAGTCTCTATGAGAATTTTTGAGATGTTTATCGCTCTTAATATTGATGGAGTTCAAGAGATTATTCTCTGTCTATCTGTTGTGACTATGACTATTGCCAATATTATGGCACTCGTCCAAGAAGATGTAAAAAGAATGTTGGCATACTCATCAATCTCTCATGCAGGTTTTGTAATGGCTGCTGTTGCTCTTGCAACTGTCAAAGCAAACTCTAGTATCTTCTTGTACTATGGACTCTTTATGTTTACAAACCTTGGTGCATTTACAATGTTATGGGTTAGTCGTCACAAAGATACAGTACACCATACACGTTTTGACCACCCTTATGAGAAGTTTGCAGGAATGATTAAAATTATGCCTGTAGGTGCTGTGGTAATGGCACTCTTTATGCTATCATTAGCAGGTGTTCCACCATTTTCTGTCTTTTGGGGTAAAATATATATTATGTCTGCATCCGTTGACTCTGGTTATCTATGGTTAGCTGTAGTAATGGGTCTAAACTCTGCTATTTCTGCATATTATTACTTGAAACTAATCGTATATATGTTCCTAAAAGAGCCAACAGATATGGTAACTAAAGAGATTACCTATTACAATGTTTCTAAACCTCTATTGACTATTCTCGGTCTTGCTGTATTTGTAACAGTAGGTTCAATGTTCTATGTTGACCCTCTTTTAGAGACAATTACAGAGATGATTAAACAGTCAGGTATTGGATTTAATTAATCTTTTATAGTGATACCCTTTATGCGTGTATGTGTAGGGTGTAGTCATCGACTACTACACCCTACATATTTAACTCTAAAATTCATTTGACACTTGAGTCTTTAAAATTTTTTTGGTTATAAATTTTAATTTGATTTTAGCTATTATTTGACTAAAAAAAGAGTTTTATGAAAAATCAAATTAATATACGTCAACTTATTAAAGAGTATTATATATTTATAAGAGATTTTCTATCTGAACTCTTTGCAGATAAACTCTCTTATTACTCTGCTAGTTTGAGTTTTTATACTCTATTTTCTATTATTCCTCTATTGGTTATTGTCTTATCTATCTTTACAAATCTTCCTATATTTGATGATATTTATCAAGAGATACAATCCCTTATTTTTAAGAACTTGATGCCTACACACTCAAAAGAGGTTTTGCATTATATCAATACATTTATAGAAAACTCTGGTAAGTTAGGAATGGTAGGAGTTATCTATGTTCTATTTGCCTCTATGATGTTTTTTAAGAACTATGATTATATTGTTAATGATATTTTTGAGACTAAACGGCGTAGCTTTTGGGCTTCGGTTACAGTCTATTGGACACTAGTTACTTTGACACCTATTATGTTAGTTTTATCGTTTTATCTATCGACAGAGATTCAAGAGTTACTTGATAAAAATAGCGTCACCTCAACTATTCATACCTTGCAACTCTTACCATTTTTTATTATTTGGTCTATCTTTTTTCTCACCTATAAAATATCAGCCAATATAAATATCAGTAATAAGTCGGCAACGATTAGCTCCTTTATCGCCTCTCTAGCTTGGTATATAGCCAAGAGTATATTTGTCTTTTATGTAATGCACAATAAAACATACCTAAGCATCTATGGAGGATTTAGTATCTTACTCTTTTTCTTTTTGTGGATATATATATCTTGGGCTATATTTCTACATGGTCTAAAATTTTGTTCTCTACTAGAAAAAGATGAAGAGATTAAAGAGATTAAGTAGAGTTTATATTGACAATATTAATAAAATAAAGTAGAATAAATTTTTAATAAAAAATTAATAAAAGGAGAAACAATGTTTATAGAACTACTACAATTTCTATTTACAAAAAAACATGCTAATTTAAACAATATTCAAATTAGTGTTAAAAGTGTTGATTAAAATGGAACATCTTATACATTTAACATCGCTAATATAATGTTATAATCCTTTTTTTAAAGGATTATAACCATGACAAGACGTATCTTTATTCTAGGAGCTATTGGTGCAGGAACTGCCTTGGCTCTACTTCCTCAAAACAGTAAAACTCATATAGATATTGCCCCATTTAAAGTGATACAAGCCGTACAAGAGACATTTTTCCCAAAAGGGTTAAAAGCTCCCTCTGCTTTTGAGTTTGGAGCTACCAATTATCTTTTAAAGGTCTCCTCTCACTCCTCTTTTGTCAAGAGTGATTTAAAATTTTTACTCTATGGAGCAGACCTACTAATAAATAGAGAGAATGGTTTTATAACTATGAGTATCAAAGAGAGAGATAGAGCATTAAGAGCATTTGTAAACAGCTCATCAAAGGCAGAAAATTGGGTATCTCTTTTACTCTATTATACATTAGAAGCACTACTTAGCGACCCTATCTATGGTGGAAATAGAGATGAGTTAGGTTGGAGATGGTTGGGTCACCATACAGGGCAACCACAACCAAAAGTTAAATTTGCAGGAGTAGTATCATGAAAAAATATGATGTATGTATAATTGGTTCAGGAGCAGGAGCATCAGGTGTAGCACATACTCTTGTTCATGCAGGTAAAAATGTGGTTATATTGGAGCGTGGAGGATTTTTACGAGAGAAGGATTTTAGTAAAGATGAGGTAGCCTACTGTAAACGAGATATTGTTACTCCTAATTTAGAGGAGTGCTACCACACTATAGAAGATTTAGAAGATGATAAATGGGTTAAAACTACCACAACTAAAACTGAAAACTCATTTTTTAATGGAAATATTGTAGGTGGTTCATCTAACTTTATGAGTGGCTATTTCCATCGTCTCAAACCTGTTGATTTTAAACTAAAATCTACCTTTGGAGCAATAGAGGGGGCAAATGTTGTTGATTGGTGTATTGATTATAGTGAGTTAGAACCATATTATGAGAAGGTAGAACGATTAGTAGGGGTTAGTGGAGAGGTTACACCCTATATGTATCATGAACCAAGAAGTACAAAAGAGTTCCCCTATCCACCTTTAGATGAACACCCTATATCTAAATATATAGATAAAGCGTGTAAAAAATTGAATTTTACGCCATATAAAACACCTAGAGCTATATTGTCACAATCCAAAGATGAACGTAACAGTTGCTACTACTCCAACTATTGTGGTTCATATCCATGTAGTAGTGGAGCAAAAGGGAGTGCTAGAGCATCACTTCTACAACCTGCTCTAAAAACAGGAAATCTAACGATTATTACTCATGCCTTTGTCAAAAAGCTTAATGAAAAAGATAAAAAGGTAACTCAAGCTATCTATATAGATACCCAGACAAAAAAAGAGCATAAGATAGAAGCAGATATTTTTGTAGTAGCAGGTCAAGCTGTTGAGAGTTCACGACTACTTCTAAACTCAAAATCGAAAAATTTTCCAAATGGTTTAGCAAACAATAGTAATCAAGTTGGTAAAAATCTACTCTTTTCAGCAGGAGGAGTTGGTTCTGGTCAATTTGATGCTAACTCTATTCCGTTAAATGAGCTAATGGTTGAGGGGTTATTTGTCAATAGAAGTCTATGTGATTGGTATGAGATAGATGGTATGAAAGGTGGTGTTATAGATTTCCTATTTGAACATGCAAATCCTATATCAAAAGCGAGTAAACAGAAGTGGAAAAGTGGTAAATTAATATGGGGAGAGGAGCTACAAGATAGAATTTTCAAAAAATTTACTATGAAAAAACAGTTAAATTTCGAGATATTTAATGATTGGCTACCTACTGATAACTGCTTTGTATCTGTTGATGAGAAGTATCGAGATATTTATGGTGTACCCGTAGCAAATATCCGTATAGGAGCACACCCTCATGACCTAAAGATAGGACGACTTTTAGCCAAAAAAGCTGAAGCAGTTATGAGAGAGATGGGAGCAAAAGATATATACAGCTCTATCTCTGCCTATCCACCTGCTAACCTACAAGCAGGAGGGTGTAGATTTGGAGATGACCCAAAAACCTCTGTATTGAATAGATATTGTCAAGCACATGAAGTAGATAATCTATTTGTAACCGATGGTAGCTTTATGCCCACAGGTGGTTCAGTGACATATACATGGACTATCTATGCAAACTCTTTTAGAGTTGGGGAGTATATTTTGAACAAATATTAACTCTTTTTATTTTTATAAAATACAATATAACAAAATATACTTTTTTTTAGTATATTTTAATATAAAAAAATATAGAATACCTCATCTTAATAAAAAGGACAATAAGATGAGACGAAATATACTATTTCTAATGTTATTAAGTTTTGAATTTATCCATGCAGATTCTATACTTTTAAATGAATATAATGCCGTAGCAGAGGATAAACTACTCAAAAACAGTGGATATGATACCCATTTTCAAACTATACTTGGAAATGGAGGCTCATGGATAGAGCTTGTAGTCAATGAAGATTTTATTGATTTAAGAGGCTCTATAATAGAGATAAAAAGGAGTAAAGGTGTACATCAACTAACAGCATCTTTTCCAAACTTAACAGAGTTGGCTTATCTACGAAAAGGAACTATTCTTACAATATCAAATGAGCCTACTGACCTCTCCTATTCACCACTTGATTCAACTAATCCTGATTGGACTATTAATCTTAACTCTAATGATTTAGTAGATATTGATGGTGCTTTTGAAATCTCTGATAGAACAATGGATATCTCTATTAAATCACTTGATGGAACAGTTTTAATGCAAAACTCTGGAGAGATTGTCAAGGGGTGGGGTATTGATAACCAAGAGGTATTTAAACTAAAAAAAGACCCAAACTCCAATATCCAACCAAATGACCCAGCTTATGGAGATGATGCTTCCAATAAACAGATTATTAGTACTTATGGCTCACCAAATCAATGGATTGATTCTAATGATGTAACTCATATACAAGATTTTACTAATTTAAGAGATATAAATAGTAGCGTACATCAAATGGTTCTTCTTAATGAATATGATGCCGTAAGAAAAGATTTAAAACTTAAAAAGAAGGGATATGATACATACTTTGGACGGATAAAAGGAAATGGTAAATCATGGGTTGAGTTAGTAGTTTTAAAAGATAAAACAGATTTACGTCAATCAGAGATTAAAATTGTTAGAGATGGTAATAAGATATTTAGAGCAACACTTCCAAATATCCAACAGCTATCAGAAGTGAGAAGTGGAACTATTTTGACTATATCTAATAAGGTAGCAACTGATTTAAGCTATGACCCCTTTAACCAATGTAATCCAGATTGGAATATAAATATAAATATAGATGATTTAACCATATTAGAGGGCAAGTTTAAAACAACTCATAAAGATTTGGTTGTATCTCTAAAATCAGGTAGAGGAGATATAACTATTATGCCAAAGAGTGGGGAAGGAGTCGCAGGTGGAAATGTAGGTAGAAGAGAGGTTTTCAAACTTAAAAAAGACCCTTCATTTGCTGTAACTCCAACTGATACTACTTATGGCGATGATAATAACTCAATGGCATTAAGTACTTTTGGAATAGAAAATCATTGGAGAGACTCAAATGGTACATTGATAAAACAGAACTTTATTAATCTTAGACTAATTGCAATGAGAGAGAATTTTAGAAGAAAAAAAACCTCTTTAGTTTTAAATGAATATAATGCCGTAGCTTCTAATAAGTATCTAAAAGGTAGTGGTCATGATGATTATTTTGGATATGTAGAGGGAAATGGTGGCTCTTGGTTAGAGATGGTAGTAACAAGAGATTATCTAAATCTTCAAAATGCTACAATCAAAATCAAAGAGAATTGTAACGAAACATTCTCTGCAAAAATACCAGAATTGTTATCATTAGCCTATCTTAGAAAAGGTACAGTTGTAACTATATCAAATGAACCAACAGATATGACCTACTCGCCATTTGCCCCAAATAGTGGAGATTGGAAGCTTAATATCAATATTAATGATTTGACAAATAAAAGTGGACTCTTTAATCTAAATGATAATAAGATAGATGTCTCTATTGTTGATAGTAATGGTACAAATATACTACTTGCAAATAGTGGAGAGGGTATTTGGAGTGAAGTAGTAGATGACCAAGAGGTTTATAAACTCAAATCTGAACCAAACGCTACAGTATCCCCTTTTTCAGATAGTTATGGTGATGATTTAAATACAACAGTCATAAGTACATTTAACTCAGCAAATAGATGGCTTGATAGTAGTGGAGTTGAGAAAACACAGCAATTTACTGTTAGAAACAATAAAGATTTAGTTGAGACAGGTGGAATAGTTTTATCTAACATTGCAGGACTTGAAGCATTAAGAGATGCAGAATCAATACTTTTTATTCCACAAAACAATAGCTTATGGATAACAGATGATGATTCTCATCATATATATGAGATGGATTATGATACTCATGTTATAAAATCAACATTTTCAGATATTGATTTAGGAACTTTTGCCCCTGAAATTGGTGTTTGTGGATATGAATATCATAAAGGTGCATGTGATACAGAGTCGGTTGCCTATGATGTAGCTTCAGATAGCTTATATATTTTTACAGGACTCGCACCAGGAACTCCTGCTATATTTAAATTAACTAGAAATAGTGTGAATGAATCATTTGCTTTAAGTGATTATAGAAAACTAGATAATATAGAGTATCCTGCAACACAATTTATTAATGGTCAATTTGTTATAGCTATTGGTAAAACACTCTACAATTATGATTTTGATACCAATAGCGTAGATATGAATAACTCTCTCTATACCACTCCTACTGGAAAAATTGTTGGTTTAGCAATTGATGGAGATACTCTTTGGGTTACAACTTCAAACTTTGAACTCCATAAAGTTAATTGGACAACAAAAACAACAGAGGCTACCTATCAGATGAGAGACAATGGTGTATATGACCCTCGTGGTATAGAGGTTGTTAATGGAAAACTTCATATATTAGAAGGGGTAAATAACACAGGTAGTGATTTTGTTGCTCCTATTGGTCATGCTCTTAAAAATGCAATTCATATTTATAATATACCACAATAACAATGTTAGATTTAATTCAAATATCAGTTATTAATCTAATTGCAAAACTTCTCAAGTTCTTTTTTGAACTTGGGACATCATTTTTTGTAAGCAAAGAGACCTATGGTCAATTTGCTTTGATACTAAGTTATATAATGATTTTTACAAAAATATCATCTTTTGGTATACAAAATATTATGGTTAGAGATGTACAAAAGTATTCAAATAAAAAGTATATATCTTATATATTTTTTAACTCTGCTATTACTATTTTTGCTGTAGCTATATTGCTTTTTATAGCCCTTAATATATTCTCTTTTGACTATATTAGATACTATCCTATAATATTTATTATATTTTTATTAAACTCATTTACTATTTTATACTCAACCTATTTACGAAGTATTAAAGAGATTAAATCTTGGATATATTTCCAAGATATTCAAATATATGTTATCTATTTCTCTCTTTTAGGTATCCTATATATCACTCAAACTCAAGAGTTAAATATCGGTTTTATCTTAAATATATATACATTATCTACTATAGTAGCTTCACTATCTATAATTTTATATCTTCGATTTAAACGAAATATAAATCTTGTATCTAAAATTTCGTATGAAAAGATAAAATATATCACAAGCCACTCACTACCTGTACTTTTTACAGGTTTAACCTATCTAGTTATATCAAGAATTGATATTATTATGTTAGAAAAATATGTTAGCTTAGAGCTTGTGGGAGAGTATAATATTATAGCAAGAGTTACTCTACAAGTTCTCTTTTTTAACCAAGTTATTGTCTCCTACTACTACCCTAGATTAGCAAAAATGTTTGCAGATAAAAGAGATATATCGCAAATAGCTTCATACAATACAAAATTTGTACTACTCTCTTTTATATCGGTTACCATAGTAAGTTTAGCACTTTTTATTGCCATAAACTATTTTACGCTTTTTGAGCTACTAAATATTAAAAATAGAGATAGTTTATATGATGTATTTATTATTCTTGCAATAACACAAATATTCTACTCTGCCATGAGCTTTTATGGAAATATCCTGATATATATACATAAACAGAAGATGGAGTATTTTAATAACTTTATTGTCCTACTTTTGGCTATCGTACTAAATATTATACTAATACCAAAAGAGGGAGTAGTAGGAGCATCAATTGCTACCTCTGTAGCTCTTATTATAGGTAATTGTCTACAGATGATTCAAGTGAAATACTTTACAGGAACTTTTTTTATATCTTTTAAATGGGGTATCCGATGAAAAGAGTGATAGAAGTAACAGGAGTAGCAGGTGTAGGCAAGAGTTACATAATAGATAAATTAGTTAAAAATAGTGATAATATTGTTTTAGATATAGAGATAATAGAGAAGTATAATTTAAATGATTTCTATCTCTTTTATCTTTTTTTTAAAGTTAAAAACTCTTTTAAAATTCTAAAGCTTATTATAAAAATTGCCTATGAGTTAAATATGCCTCTCTACAATAGAGTAAATTTTGTTAGAAATAGCATTAAAAAAGTGGCTAAAGAGTACTTTCTAACTCATATATATAATGAAGATAGAATAGTTTTAGTAGATGAAGGGATTTCGCATCTATATCAAAATATCATCACTACAAATAGACAAAACAACCCATATATTCTATCTCTTGTCAATCAAATTATATCAAATATGAGGCTCTCTTTGGAGGTAGTTATTGTTGATGCCTCTTCAGATATTATCATAAAGAGACTTCATCAACGTGGACATGGAAGAGTAAAAAACTTAGAAGAGATTAAAACTTTTGTAAAACAGAGTAAACAGAATCTAATAGAGATGAAGAAGAGATTTATAAATAGTATAGAAATCTCAAATGAAAAGAGTATTGATGAGGTGTAGAGATGTTTAATTTTTTATACTTTGCATTTATGATGCTATTTCCATTCTATTTTTCTAGTAGTGGTCAACCCCAAATATCACATATTATACTTATTATTATTTTTGGATTTGTATTCTTGCTTATGTTTCCTAAATTTTTTAATACGATAAGAGAGAATAAAATAGTTATGGTATTTATGCTATATATCATCTATGTCAATACCTCTTGGTTGATTTTGACATACAACAGTTCATTTATAACTTATACACTCTTTTATCTCTTTAATATTCTATTATTTTATACAACCTATATGCTCTATAGTGAAAATCTTATAGATGTCAAAACGATAAGATTGTCAATATTTTTTACACTACTTTTGCAATTTGGATTTTTACTCTCTTCTGGTTTAAATTTTAATACAAGAAATATGCTATTTTTTAATAATCCAAATCAGTTAGGATATTTTGCTATTGCTGTTATTAATATATACTTTATATTAGGAGTAAATCAACCACAAAATATCAAAAGAGATATGATAGATATAGTTCAAAATATAATGGTATATAGCTTTGCTTTTATTTTATTACTCTTCTCTTCATCAAAAGCCTCACTGGTATCCTATGTGATAATAGTTATGTTCATTTTATATATTGAACTTATACAACGATTCTCCTATTGGAAACTCTTTATAAGCTCCCTTATTACTCTTGTTTTAGTTGCTTTTATATTTATAAATATGCAAACTATTATAAAATTTAGTGAAAATACGGAGCTATTTAATAGAACAGCAAATGTAGGTACAGAGAGTGATGATTCACTTGCAGGAAGAGGTTATGACCGTATTATTCAATATCAAGAGTATACAATATTGGGTGCAGGAGAGGGAGATTTTGAGAGATTTCCACTCTCTCATCATAAAGGAGAGCTTCACTCTACTATAGCCAATATATTTTTCTCTTATGGGCTAGTTGGATTTTTTATATTTATACTAATTTTCACAAATTCTAAACAATTCTATATAAGGAGGATATTGTTTTATATGTCACCAATTTTAATCTATGGTTTAAGCCATAACGGCATACGCAGTCCACTATTCTGGATAGCTCTTGCCCTATCTTTAGTCTATTCAAAAAAGGAAAATAATAATGTACAAATTATCACAAGAACTAATTAAAGAGCTAAAAGAACACTCTATAAACTATTGTCATTGGAAAAGTAATCTACTACTAAATGAAGCACTAGATGGTTATGATGACCTTGATTTGCTTGTAAGTCGAGCAGATATAACAGAGTTTGAAATAGTACTATTGTCACTTGGCTTCAAAGAGGCATCAAATAATAAAATAAGTTTTTCAAGTATCAAACATTTTTACGGTTATGATAATGAGAGTGGAGAGATTCTACATCTTCATATCTATTATCAGATAAAGACGGGTCCTAGTTGGACAAAATCTATACATTTTAACTTTGAAGAGTATATTTTAAATAACTTAACAATCCATGAAAGTGGTATGCCTATACCTCAAAAATATATTGAGTTGCCTATTTTTATCTTTAGGGTAATGTTGAAGTATTCAAAAATAAATGAGTTTATTTTAGTTAATAGAGAACATCAACGAACTATTAAAGAGATAGCCTATCTTCAAAATAGTGTTGATAAAAAAAGAGTTGAAGAGTTTCTAAAACAGTACTTTCCAAATATTAGCCTAGATGAGTTCTATAGCTATATTGATACTATTATCAATGGAACAAAATTAAAGAGATATAGAGATGGAAAAAAATTAAAAAATAGATTAAAAAACTATAAATATCTAAGTTTTGTAGAGGATTATCGTAATAATATATTACAGCTTAGCTATAGAGTATCTAATAAACTTTTTTATAAAGAGAAGAAAAAATTACACTCAGCAGGAGCAATGATTGTTATTGCAGGACTAGATGCAACAGGAAAAACAACCGTTACAGATGAACTGAAAAATTGGTTAGGTAAGAACCTAACTGTATCTCTTTTTCATTTTGGAAAACCTAATTCAACTATATTAACCTATCCTTTTAACTTTTTAATAAAATTGATGCGTAAAAGATATAAAGATAGCACTCTAAAATCGAGTATCAAAAGAGATGAAAAACCTAAATCACTTCTTTATATACTGCGTCAAATTGTTCTAGCATATGATAGATACACGCTTGTAAAAAAATATTATAAAAAGGTATCTATGGGAGAGATTGTATTAGTCGACCGTTATAAATCTGAAAACTATGGTGTAATGGATAGTAAAAGAGTAAATCCAAATGAGTATAGAGGTATCAAAAGAGCATTAGCAAAATTTGAAAATAGTATCTATGACAAAATGCCTATACCAGATATACTTTTTTACCTCACTGTTCCTGTAGAAGTTGCCGTAATACGAAACAGAGATAGAATAAAAGAGGGAAAAGAGAGTGAAGAGTTCATAAGAGTTCGTCATACACAAAATAGAGACCTAACTTATATAGCTAAATATAACTATAAGATAGATACAGACCAAGATTATAAAGATGAGATAAGAGATATTAAATCTAAAATATGGAGAATATTATGAGAAATTTAATCTTTCTTGGAGGAGAAGATGTTAGTAGCCGTATAGAGATTTCTAAGAAATTTAAAAAGCTAGGATACAACATAAATATTATAGGAACAGAGAGAGAGGATAAGTTTATTCAAAATAGTATACCTTATGAAAAGTACAATTTTAAAAGAGAGCTTGGAGCTTTTTCTGATATAAAATCTATTTTGAATCTTAGAAAAATTTTAAAAACAAAAGAGAGTGGAACAATTGTTCATGCTTTTGATACCAAACCAACACTATTCCTACCACTTGCTTCAATTGGATTAAACAATATAAAAATAAGCAGAACTATAACAGGAATGGGACGTATTTTTACAGAAGATACCCTCAAAAATAGTCTATTAAAGAGAGTTTATAACCTTATTCAAAAATCAATTAAAGATAAGGTCAATTTTACTGTATTTCAAAATGATGATGATGCTAAATATTTTCATAAATATCAACTATCAGAAGATAATAAATCAAAAACTATTAAAAGTAGTGGTATAGACCTCTCATCATTTTCTACTAAAGTAGATAAAAAGAAGATAGAAAAACTTAAAAGAGAACTAAATATCTATTCTGATAGAAAAACATTTATTCTTGTTAGTCGTATGATAAAACAGAAAGGAATTATAAACTATCTAAAGTCTGCAAAGCTTTGCTATGAAGAGGGTTATAAATATAACTTTCTACTTGTTGGTCAACTAGATACAGATAAATCTATATCCAAAGAGGAGATAGATAAATATAAGGGTTTTGTAACCTATCTTGGACGAAGAGAAGATGTCAAAGAGCTTATGGCTATCTCTGATGTTTTTGTATTACCTACTTATTATAGAGAGGGTGTTCCTAGAGTGTTACTTGAAGCCTCTGCCATGGGTCTTGCACTCATTACAACAAATATGCCAGGGTGCAAAGATGTTGTATCTGATGAGTATAATGGAAAACTTATAGAGGTAGAGAATGCCATAGACCTCTCATCTATTATGATTTATATGGCTGAAGATGAAGAGAGACTAAAAAGATTTAAAAGAAATAGCAAAGAGAAAGTAAAAGAGTTTGACCTAAATCTAGTCGTCAAAAACTATCATGATATATACCAAAAATTAGGAGAAGAGTAATGTGGAAAGTACAACTATTTAAATTAAATTACGATAAGAGAGAATCCCAAGCAGTTAAAGATGTAGTCGATAGTGGTTGGATAACAATGGGAGAGAATACAAAAAAGTTTGAAAATAGTTTTGAAGAGATGCTAGGAGGTACTATTTATGCCACTGCACTATCTAGTGCAACTGCTTCACTTCATATAGCACTCTTATCACTAGATATTCAAAAAGGAGATGAGGTTATTATCCCTGCTTTGACATTTGTAGCAGATATTAATGTCGTGCGAATGGTGGGAGCGACTCCTATATTAGCAGATTGCGAAAGCTATAATGATTGGAATATTTCGGCAAGAACTATAGAGAAAGTTATCACACCAAAGACAAAAGCAGTAATTTTAGTTCATTTTGCAGGTTATCCATGTCAGATGGACGAGATAGTAGCTCTTTGTAAAGAGAGAGATATCGCTTTGATAGAAGATTGTGCCCATGCTCCAGAAGCTAGATATAAAGGCAAAGCTGTTGGAACTTTTGGAGAGTATGGCTGTTTTAGTTTTTTTACCAATAAAAACCTTTCAGTGGGTGAGGGTGGAATGCTTATAACTAAAAGTGAAAAATATGATAGAGAAGCAAAATATTTTAGAAGCCATGGAATGACTGCTCTTACGTTAGATAGACATAAAGGACGAGCAATAACATATGATGTAGCACAATCAGGACTCAACTACCGTATAGATGAGATGCGTTCAGCACTTGGTCTAGTGCAACTAGATAAATTAGCAAAAGCCAATGCCAAAAGAGAAGAGTTGGTAGAACACTATCACGATAGACTTATAGGAGTTGAGGGGTTAACTATTCCTTTTATTAATATTGTAAATATTGAGTCTGTTTATCATATTTTTCCTATTTTACTCGATAATGAAATAGATAGAGTAGCACTTATAGGGAAGCTAAAAGATGACGGTATTCAATCCTCTATACACTACCCTGCATTTAAAGATTTTACAGCATTTAGAGATATAGGACTAAATGAAGCACCAATCGCAGAGGATATTGCTACACGAGAGTTAACCTTGCCACTATATCCTACCATGACACATGATGAGGTAGATTTGGTTTGTGATAGTTTAATAAAAAATTTAGGAGAATTAAAATGAATATATTAAAATTAATAGGTAGAGATAGTGAACTTTTTGCTGATGATATAGAAAAATATAAGAGTGAGTTAAATAATATAGTAGAGAGTTCATCTTTTTTAGTACTAGGTGGAGCTGGTAGTATTGGTCAAGCTGTAACCAAAGAGATATTTAAACGAAATCCCAAAAAGTTACATGTGGTAGATATAAGTGAAAATAATATGGTTGAGCTTGTACGAGATATACGAAGCTCTTTTGGATATATAGATGGGGAGTTTAAAACTTTTGCACTTGATATTGGAAGTATTGAGTATGATGCTTTTATAAAATCTGATGGAAAATATGATTATGTTTTGAATCTTTCAGCACTAAAACATGTGCGAAGTGAAAAAGACCCCTTTACTCTAATGAGAATGATAGAGGTAAATATCGAAAATACAGATAAAACCATAGGGCAATCTATAGAAAATGGTACAAAAAAATACTTTTGTGTCTCTACTGATAAAGCTGCCAATCCTGTAAATATGATGGGTGCTAGTAAAAGAATAATGGAGATGTTTTTGATGAAACGAAGTCTACAGATGCCTATCTCTACAGCACGGTTTGCAAATGTGGCATTTAGTGATGGTAGTTTACTTCATGGATTTAATCAGAGAATAGAAAAAAGACAACCTATCTCTGCACCAAGTGATATAAAACGATATTTTGTTACACCAAAAGAGAGTGGAGAGTTATGCTTGATGAGTTGTCTACTTGGTGAAAATAGAGATATATTCTTTCCCAAACTTAGTGAAAAACTTCACCTTATAACCTTTGCAGATATTGCTATAAAATATTTAAACTATTTAGGGTATGAACCATATATATGCAAAAGTGAACAAGAGGCAAGAGAGTTTTTAATACAAAATCCAGATTCAAAGCAGTGGCCATGCTACTTTTTTGAGAGTGATACCACAGGAGAGAAGGATTTTGAAGAGTTTTTTACTAATAATGAGAATTTAGATATGGATAGATTTAAAAATCTAGGTGTCATAAAAAATAAACCAATTTATGATGAAGAGAAGTTAACTATGTTTATAGAGACGATAAAAGAGTATAAATCTAATAGAGAGTGGTCAAAAGAGGATATTGTCAAACTATTTTTTAAGATGATACCAGACTTTGGACATAAAGAGACTGGTAAATATTTAGACCAAAGGATGTAATATGCAGAGATTTTTTGATATTATTTTTTCAGGGTTAGCACTACTGATTTTATCTCCATTAATGATACCTATAATTATTATTCTAAAATTAACAGGAGAAGGAGAGATTTTTTATAAACAGAGAAGAGTTGGGAAAGATGGTAAAATATTTGAACTTCTAAAATTTGCTACAATGTTAAAAAATAGTTCAAATATTGGAACTCAAACAGTTACCATCAAAGATGACCCAAGAGTATTACCTTTTGGTAAATTTTTAAGAAAAACTAAGATAAATGAACTCCCTCAGCTTCTAAATATTTTAAAAGGAGATATGAGTATTATAGGGCCAAGACCACAAACATCAAGATGTTTTCTTGCCTTTCCAAATAAATCACAATTAGCCATATTAAAAGTAAAACCAGGTCTATCAGGGATAGGTTCAATTGTTTTTAGAGATGAGGAGTCTATGCTAGACAACAAAGTAAATAGATTAAAATTTTATGATAAAGTAATAGCTCCATACAAAGGAGAGTTAGAGCAGTGGTATGTTAAGCATCAAAGCATATTGACCTATTTTACATTGATAGGTATAACTGCATGGGTTGTTATTTTTCCAAAAAGTAAAATATATAAAAATATTTTTTCTGACTTACCAAAAGTTTCAAAAGAGCTAAAGAGTTATCTCTAGCTAAAAGCTAGAGTTTTTTTTAATCCCTTTGCGTATAAATGCGATAATTATTCCTAAAATAAGTCCTAAAAGTGTAAATGCTACAATAATTATTGTAAATTTCGGACTAATTGGTATATCACTACTATATGCAGAGTCTATTATTTTATAATTAGATAGAGTCGCAACTTTTGCCATCTCATTTTCTGTCTGTTTCTCTAAAAGGAAATTATACATTTTTGAACTAACTACATCATTACGTTTAATATTGATAAGTTTTCTCTCTTTAGAAGGAAGGGTTTTTAATCTTTTTTCGTAATTAATTTTTAACTTTTTTAAATCTCTATTTCTCTGTGCTATATATCTTTGTAGATTTCTTATATTTAATCTAATTTTACGTCTAGTAACGTTTATCTTTCTCTCTATAGATATGACATTTGGATGATTTTCTGTAAGCTCTGTAAGAAGTAAACTTCTCTTTAATTGGGCATCTTGTAATGTCTCTACGAGTTTTATGGTAGGTTTTTCTCCAAGCTCCATAAGTGAAGGTGCAATAGTAGCAAGAGAGTAGTTTCGATTTATAAGCTTAATAAGATTTAAAACAAGCTTCTCTTTTAATTGATTCTTAGAGATTTCAATATCTATATTACTTAACTCTTTGATAATTGTAGATGCCTGAACCGATGGTTGAATAACTTCATTTGATATACGATACTTCTCTAAGTTTTTTTCAGATTTTGATAATCTATTTTTCATAATATCAAGTTGTTCTCTAATAAAATCTAAAATTTTATTGTTCTCTTCATTCTTATTTATAATACTCTCTTTAATAAAACTATTTGTTAAAGAGTTCACATAATCAATAGCTCTTTTTTGGATATTGTCTTTATATATTATCTTAATAAGTGGAACTTCTTCTTCAATTTGAGATATTTTAAGATTATGTTTAATAAAATTTTCATAGATATATCTACTATCTCCATTAATCTTTATACCTATTGGCATATTAAAATCAAGTAATTTATTTACTCTAATTTTAAAATATTTTGTTGTAATCACTTCATTATATTTAAATAATCTATTTTGTTCTATTCTTAAAATATCTCTTTTTAAAATTTTATTTTTCTGTTTTGATATAAATGAGTAGTTAAACTTAAGCTTATAACCATCTTTTTCAGGAAAAAGAGTTAATTTTTCTTCTAAAAATCTTTTATCTAATATCTCTATATTGTCTATCTTAATTGGAATATTTTTATAGATTTCTCTCCCATTATTGTAGTATTGTACTTTAAAATCAACTTTTGATATGTTAATTGCTTTATTGTTCATATAATAAGTCTTAAGAAGAGTTATATCCTCTTTAACATTATTATTAACTCCAAGTGTAAAAAGGTTAAAAATTGATTTTCTACTCTTTATATCAGGAGACTCTTTTACTTTTAAAATAGAGTAGGCACTATAAATCGGCACTTGCATATAGAAGTAGATACCACCCATAATTATAAAAAATAGAGTAGTTAAGGCAATAGAGCTTCTATATACAAAAATAGTTTTAAAAAACTCTTGTAAATAGATATCCTCTTGTTTATTTGTATTGATAGACATAATACCTCTTGTAATAATATAATACTATTTTATCTAAAATATGATAAATATTGTTTTATAATATTGTAATTTATTCTAAAAGGTACTATTTTTTATCTACATAGAAGATATATTTAAGAAATCAATAGGCAACTTCTGCACAAGAGACTTTATGTTTATCAACACTATCATCACGAGCAGATAGATTCAAACGGTTAGAGTAGTAGAAACACTCTTGGTATCCTAGATTGTTATTATAGAGCATTTTATAAAATCCCCTAGAGACAGACATCTTATGCTCTCCTATTTTTTTACTATTTTTAGAGTATTTAACGACATTAATCACATCTAACTCTCCAAGCTCTACAGCTTTATCACGAGCAAACTTCTCTAATTTTGACCACATATTACGATTGACTTGTGGAGCTTGGGGTATGATATTTGCCAAAGTATAGACAGCATTTAAACTCTCTTGTGACCAGTCAAATGAAGCATCTGGAGCTAAATGACCTCTATCATATCCTGAATTTGTATAATCAGTTGTGTAGATTCTATACTTTTTATCCAAACTCTTCTCTGCATAGAAGTTTGGTCGTTTAACTATATTTGTCTCATTAACCAAATCTCCATCTAAAGTGTAAGATACTGCTTTTGCCCCTTTTAATTTATAGTCATAACATATCTTGATAAACTCATTATCAATAATTTGATTACACTTTTCACGATTAATAAAACTATTAACAATATCTACATCTACATTTGTATTTGTATCGTCTATACTGTTATTTCCTAACTTAGTGACTTCCCCACAACCTGTAAATATTAGTAGTAGCAATAGTGCTATCTGATTCTTTGTTTTTTTCATATATTATTGTAGCATATTTTAGAACACCTTAGCAAAAAATCATTAAACAACTTTACACCCAACTTTACACCCCAGTGGTTAAATCTCCACTTATTTCAATACCTTAGAAACATGAGATTTAGACAAACCAAGGTATTGAGCAATCTCAACTTGCTTATATCCATATTTGGATGCTAGAATTAGCAGAATTTATCTGCACAAATTGGTTTATAAAAGCGATAAACTTACCCTCTTTTCCAAGTAGGACTTCATCAACTAAAAATGGAATAAACAGAGGAATAGGAACAGAGATAAATGTGACAATTAAGGCTAAAACATTAGCAAGAATAATAGGATTTCTATAGAGCTTAACTTGCTCCAACAGATAATTAAATGTAATCATAGGGTCTCCTTTTATAGAAAAATAGTTATAAAAGTAGCAGTTTGAAGGGGTATAGAGATAATCTCTGATTTTAAAGTAGGGGGAAGGTTTATCCGTTCATAAATTGTTGTTAATAGTTAACAATATTACTGCTTCACCGAATATCTAATGATTGATTCTCCACAGTCGTTTATAGTGTCTCTTGAACATGTAGCCACTTGTTTGAGATTTATACTTGCA
>Ga0256833_1000276_pt1 | contig 40994 bp, 38 predicted proteins | sample 356284metaG_FD_190535 | JGI IMG/M metagenome (GOLD analysis project Ga0256833, IMG submission 190535) | Hydrothermal vent microbial communities from Mid Atlantic Ridge, Atlantic Ocean - 356-284 | ecosystem: Environmental > Aquatic > Marine > Hydrothermal vents | place: Atlantic Ocean: Mid... | reverse complement strand
CACGTAGTCAGGTTTCGACTGTTTCTTAAGGAACTGGACGATCTTGTTGATCTCCGCTCCGGAAACGAAAGCCCCGTGCAGGCGCATCATCTGGGAGGTGCCGGGGGGGAGGAAGAGCATGTCGCCCTGGCCCAGGAGGCTCTCGGCGCCCATGTGGTCCAGGATGGTGCGGGAGTCCGTCTTCGAGGCCACGCGGAAGGAAATGCGGGCGGGGAAGTTCGCCTTGATGATGCCCGTCAAGACGTCCACGGAGGGACGCTGAGTGGCCAGGATGAGGTGGATGCCCACGGCCCGGGCCATCTGCGCCAGGCGGGTAATAGCCCCTTCCACGTCCTTCGAGGCGGTCAGCATCAGGTCAGCCAGCTCGTCGATGACTACCACGATGTAGGGGAGGGTGTCTTCCCGGGATTCTTCATCCCCCGCTTCGGGGAGGGGGGGCTTTTTCCCGCGTTTTTTCTTTTTCTTCAGCAAGTCGTGGTACTGGAGGATGTTCCGGACACCGAAGTCCGCGAGATAGGCGTAGCGCCGCTCCATCTCCTCCACGACCCAGAGAAGCGATTTAGCCGCTGTTTTGGGATCCGTGACCACGGGCATAAGCATGTGGGGAATGCCCTCGTAAACGGAGAGTTCCAGCATCTTTGGGTCGACCATGAGAAAACGGACCTCCTCCGGGCTGAGCTTGAACAGAAGGCTGAGGATCATGCAGTTCAGGGCGACGCTCTTTCCGGATCCCGTGGAGCCGGCCACGAGGAGGTGCGGCATTTGGGAGAGGTCCGTGACGTAAGGAACGCCGGAGATATCCTTGCCCAGGGCGAGGGGGAGTTTCAGCTTGGGCGACGCGAAACTGTCATCTTCCAAGAGGGGGCGGAGGAGGACCGGTTCCCGGTCCTTGTTGGGGATCTCGATGCCCACCACCGACTTTCCCGGAATGGGGGCGACGATGCGGATGCTGATGGCGCTCAGGGCCATGGCGAGGTCGTCGCTGAGATTGACGATCCGGCTCAGCTTGATGCCGGGGGCCGGTTCGAACTCATAGACGGTGATGATGGGACCGGGATTGACCCGGACCACCCTTCCCTCGATTCCATAGTCGCTGAGTTTGTTGAGCAGGATCTTTGAGTTGAACTTGAGAATCTCCTCGTCCACCCTCGGGCCCCCGCGGGGCTGTTCCTTGAGGAGGGAGAGGGGCGGGGGGACGAACTCCTTGGCCCCCTCCGGCTGCTCCATGAAGGTGAAGTGCTCCTGTTTGGGCGGGCGTTTCTTCTCTTCATTCAGAGCCAGGGAGATCTCGGGCGTGACCTCCTCCAACTTCAGTTTCTTTTCCTTCTCTACCACCACCTTCTGACGTTTTGTCCGTTCCTTCTGGATGGTTGCCTTGTTTCTAAAGGAATGGATCCACTTGGCGGGATAGGCCGCAAAGGGTTTTACCACCCCCACGATGGAGCGGTTGATGAGGAGCGTCAGGCCGATCCACGCGGCGACCAGGTAGACGAGAAAGGCGCCCAATTTTCCCACATACCGCGTGGCCGCGCGATTGATGAAGGTCCCGAGGATGCCTCCCGAGGGGATGGTGCTGCCCATGAAGTGGAGCGCGGGGGTGAAAAGGTTGAAGAGGAGACCGATGGTCCCGCCCACGAGGAGGATGGAGAGGTTCTTGAGAAGGATTTTCGTCCAGGAGGGAGGCGAAAAACAAAAGATGGCGTTGAAGAGAAGCAGCAAGGGAAGGAGAAATCCGGAAAGCCCAAGAAGTTGAAACACGAGATCCGAGATGACGGCGCCGGAGTAGCCCAGCAGGTTGTGAATGGGCTGGTTTCCGATGGGGCGGGCCACGTTGAAGGAGGGATCCTTCGGGGAATAGCTGATAAGGCTGATCCCCACGAAGACGGCGGCCGCGAGGAGGAGGATTCCGATGATTTCCCGGGTTATGGTCTTCTTTTCCATGGGGTTCCTACATTTCGAGCACCAGGGGCAGGATCATGGGACGGCGTTTCAGCCGGCTGTTGAAGAATCTCTTCAGAACCTTGGCGATCTCGTTCTGGAGCTCTCCGGGGTCCTTCCGCCGATCGGTGTTCGCGTTCATGATGGTTGATTTTACCAGGTCTTTCGCCTCCTGGAGCATCTCCTGGTGGAAGTCTTCGAAGATGAATCCCCGGCTGATGAGGTTGGGCTCGCTGACCATTTCACCGTTCTCCCCGTCGATGACGCTCAGGATGACGACCAGTCCGTCCTCGGAAAGATGCTTCCGATCCCGCAGGACGAGCGTTCCCACGTCTCCGACGCCCTTCCCGTCGATGAAGACCTTCCCCACGGGCGCGCGTCCCTTCTTTTCCACCTGGTTGGGCGTGACGTGGATAATGTCCCCGTCTTCCGCCAGGATGAGGGACTCTTCGGGCATGCCCATGGACTTGGCCAGGTTGATATGCTTGGCCAGGAGGCGGATCTCCCCGTGCACCGGCATGAAATAGGCGGGCTTGACCAGATTCAGCATCATCTTCAGTTCTTCCTGGTAGGCGTGCCCGGAGGTGTGGACGTTTTTCACCTGTTCGTAGACCACCTCCGCCCCCTTCCGGTAGAGCTGGTTGATGATGCGGGTGATGGCGCGTTCGTTTCCCGGGATGAAGCGCGAGGAGAAGATGACTGTGTCTCCCGGCTGTATCTGGATATGCTTGTGGGCGTTGGTGGCCATGAGGGAAAGGGCGGAATAGGGTTCTCCCTGGCTTCCCGTCGTGATCATGGTGACCTTCTCCGGCGGGTAAGATTCGATGTCCCGGAAATCGATGAGAAGATCGTCGGGAACCGTGAGGATGCCCAACTGGCTGGCGCTCTCGATATTGTCCACGATGCTGCGGCCGATGAGGGTCACCTTTCGTCCCAGCTTGTGGGCGCTTTCCAGGATTCCCTGCATTCTCCGAATGTTGGAGGCGAAGACCGTGATGATGACCCGCCCGGGGGTGTCCGCGAGGATCTTCTCGAGCTGGCGCTTTACGGTCTGCTCGGAAAGGCTGAATCCATCGTGGTCGGTGTTGGTGCTGTCCGACAGCAGGAGCAAAACGCCCTTTTCACCGTATTCCGCGAAACGGTTCAGGTCGATCATCGGGTCCCCGAGGGGCGTCTGGTCGATCTTGAAATCCCCCGTGTGGACGATGGTGCCGATGGGGGTCTCAATGGCGATGCCCACGCCTTCGGCGATGCTGTGATTGACCCCGATGAACTCGAAACTGAGGGTGTTTATCTTCAGCACGTCCCTGGGTTTTATCTTCCGGAGACGCGGTTTTTCCTCGAAGTCGTATTCCTGGAGCTTCCTGTCTACCAGGGCCAGCGTGAACGCGGTTCCGTAGATGGGGACATTGATTTCCTTCAGGAGGAAGGGGAGGGCGCCGATGTGGTCCTCGTGTCCGTGGGTGAGGAGAATGGCGCGGACCTTGTCCTTCCTTTCCTTCAGGTAGGTGAAGTCGGGGATGACGAAGTCGATTCCCAGCATGTATTCCTCGGGAAACATCAGCCCCGAGTCGATGATAAAGATGTCGTCCCCGGTTTCGAGGACCATCATGTTGCAGCCGATTTCCCCCAGGCCTCCCAGGGGGATGATTTTAATTTCTTGGGTGTTGTTCATATAATTAAATTCCTTTATGTTTTAAGCGGTTATATTGTTATCTTTAAGAAGTTCATGAAGAATTCCATGGATACGGTTCTTGAGGTCTTCCTTGTCCCGCGTTTTCAGTCCCTTCGTCTCGACCGGGGCGCCGAAGCGGATAATGGCGGTGCGGGGTCGGACCCAGAACCTCCCCCGCGGCTTGATCTCGAAGGTGCCGACGAGGGCCGTGGGGACGATGGGCGCCTGGGACTTGATGGCGAGGACGAAGCCTCCGCTTTTGAAGGGAAGCAGTTTTCCGTCCTCCGAACGGGTTCCCTCGGGAAAGACGATGACGGAAATCCCTTCCCGGATTTTTTTCGCCGCCTCGTTGAGGCTCCGGACGGCGTCCCTCGGGTTGTCCCGGTTGATGGAAATGTAGCCGGCCCGGCGCATGGAGGGCCCGAAGATTGGGATTTTGAAGAGTTCCGCCTTCGCCACCCACCGGAAGGGGACGGGAAGTCCCGCCAAGAGGACGAAGATATCGAAGGCGCTCTGGTGATTGGCCATGAAGACGTAGGGCGTTTCCAGGTCGATGGCCTCCACCGCCCCCTGCAGGCGCACCTTGACCCCCGCGAAAAGCAGGAGGGTTTTCGCCCAGGCGCGGGCGCACTGGTGCGCGCTGTTTCCGCCCGGGTCGATGAAAGAGGCGAACAGCGCCATGATGGAAAAGACAATGGTGAAAACGACCAGCGCAAACCAGTAGAGAAAGGTCCGAATAATCCACATGGCGGCCGAGTTCAGGCGGCAAACGCCTTTTTCATGTTTTCGAGGATGGCGCTGACCTCCTTTTTGACCTGTTCGTCGATGTCGTAGGGAGAAACGCCCTTGCGATCCGCCTCGAGGATCTTTGAATTGTATCTCATCAGGCCCAGGATGGGGAAATCCTTCAGGTTTTCGTGGATGACGCCTTCGTCTTCCTTGGACTGCACCTTGTTTCCCACAACGAAGACCCGCTTGATGCCCAGGTCGGACGCCAATTTCCGTATCTGCCGGGCCGTCTGAATGCTCCGCATCCCCGGTTCCACCACCACGATGAAGGCGTCCACGTAGCCCGTGGAGCCCCGCCCGAGGTGCTCCAGCCCGGCTTCCATGTCCACGATGACGGTCTCGTTTCTCTGGATGAAGAGGTGGCTCAGTAGATTCTTCAAAAGGACGTTCTCCGGGCAGAAACATCCGCCGCCGCCCTGGGGCACGCTTCCCAGGATAAGAAGCTTGACCCCCTCGTGATCGATGCTGAACTTCTCGGGGATATCGTCCACTTTCGGGTTCAGCTTGAAGATGGATCCGTAGCCCCCCTTTCTCGTTTCCGTCCTCTCCTCGATGAATTTTGTCATCTCCGCGAGGGGGGTGATCCCATTTAGCTTCTCCAGCGGAACGCCCACGGCCGAGGCGAGGTTGGAATCCGGATCCGCGTCGATGGCGAGAACGGTTTCGTTCTGATCGGAAAGGGTTCGGGCCATGACCCCCGCGAGGGTCGTTTTGCCAACGCCTCCCTTTCCCGAGATTGCGATTTTCATCTAATTCCTCCTAACAACTTGCAAGCCTCCTCGATTGATGGTATTTTTCAATCAGTTTGCGGTATTCAAAGTTATGTGGAAGTTAACAATTCATAGCGTATTTGTCAAGAAGCGCCGATGAACATCGTTGTGATTCCAGCAAGATTTGGCTCCACCCGTTTTCCGGGCAAGCCCTTGGCGCGGATTCAGGGACGCTCCATGATTTGGCACGTCTACCACCGGAGTCTGAAGGCCAAGCGCGTCGACGCCGTCTGGGTGGCCACGGACGATGTGAGGATTTACGACGAGGTCAAGGGATGGGGCGGCAGGGTGATGATGACCCGGCCGGACCACGCCTCGGGAACCGACCGGGTGGCAGAGGTGGCCGAGCGCATTTCCTGCGACATCGTCGTTAACGTCCAGGGGGACGAACCGATGATGGATCCCGCGGTCATCGACGCGGTGGTGGAGCCGCTGACCCGGAATCCCTCCATCGGGATCGTGACCCCAATTACAAAGATAAAAAAAATCGAAGAAATATTTGATCCTTCAATAGCTAAAGTCGTTCGGGACGCGGAGGGATTCGCGCTCTATTTTTCACGGTCGCCCATCCCCTACGGAAGAGATATTGAGAAATTTACAACCTATAAAGGCGAAACACCTGAAGACGAGCAAATGGAATTTCTCGAAAAATATCCGTTTTATCGCCACATAGGCCTTTACGCCTTCGAAAGAAAAACGCTCATGAAGTTTTGCGAACTTCCCAAGTCAGATCTGGAAAATGTGGAGAAACTTGAGCAGCTAAGGGCATTGGAATATGGCATTCCGCTCTTGACCGTTTTAGTGGAATACAATGGCATAAGCGTGGATCATCCCGAGGATATTCTGCGTATTCAAAAAGGCATAACCGGATAATCAGTATTCCTCTTCATCCCACATCTTTTTGTCGAACGCGATAACGCGGTTTCTCCCAGAGGCCTTGGCCTTGTAAAGGGCGACATCAGAGAATTTGACGCACTGCCAGAAATTTTCCGTGTCATCCGGAAACATGGAAACCCCGATACTGATAGTTTTCTTCAATTGTTTTCCCGCCACGGAAAAGGATGAAGCCTCTACCGCCTTTCTGATTTTTTCGGCTACAGAAAAGACAACCTCTTTATTTTGTGGATCCATCAAAAGGATGAGAAATTCCTCGCCCCCGTAACGAATAACCACGTCCGAACGTCTCACATTATCCAAAAGGATACGGGAAAGGCGCTTGAGAACCAGATCCCCCGTTTCATGGCCGTACATATCGTTGACCTGTTTGAAGAAGTCTATGTCGGCCATGAGGATTCCCATGTGGGAAGAGCGGCGGAGGATCCCTTCGGTGAGAGTCTCGGCGCTGTCACCGAGAAATCGCCGGTTCAAAAGCCCTGTCAAGGCGTCCGTGGCGGTGGTTTCTTTTAAGAGTTCCACCAGGCGTTTTGAAGCGATGACCGGGGCGCATTCCGTGAGGTAGGTTTTTAACAATCCCATCAATTCCTTCGATTCCAAACGCTTTCTTTCCGTCTTGCGGACTATAATCTGAAGTATCAACCCCGTAGATTCTCCGATGATGACGGGAAGGCAAAAGTAATCATTTTCCTCCTCCTGGATAAACCTCGAGCATAATCCCGTCACCTGGGTGGAGGATATAAATTTGGAGGTTCTTTTCGCCCGGCAAAGGTTTGCGTCGGTAAGAATCTCTTTGTCACACCAAAGTCCGTCGGGAGGTGGCCCCTCGATGATAACGGGAATGATATGATTTTTGCTGTTATTTACTTCGTAGATCGTGAAAGAAGAGAACCCGAAGGTTTCTTTCAGAAGACGCGAAATCCTTTTGTAAACCTCGGAAAGGGAGTCGTCTTCTTCAATGATGCTCTTGAATTTCCTCAGGTTTTCCATTCGTTCCATGAATTGGTTAAAGGACGCGGCCATCTGGCCTATCTCGTCTTTCGTGAAAACCTTCAAACGAAAACTCAAATCCTCCAATCCCGAAGACAGATTCAACATGGTTTCGGAAATGGCATTAATAGGGTGCGTGATGGTTCGTTCGATAAATATGAGGATGGCCAGCAAGACGCCAAACGCGATGAAAAACAACGCGATAATGCCAAAAACCATTTTTCGAAAGGTTTGGAGCTGCTTGGAATAATCCTGCCCATAGACGACGATTCCGATATTTTCGCCCATTATGTCTTTTATGGGGAAGGAATAGAACCCCTTAAAATTTACAAACTTGAATATTTCGCGGGTTGTTCCTTTTTCAATCTTCCGGGCCGCGCATTTTTGGCACATGGCGTCGAGCCAGGAGGGCTTTGAGGGATAGATTCGCACATAGGGCCCCAATGTTTTTTGTTTGGGGAGGTGAAAGGATTTCGATAATATTAGTTTATTTCTCAATATATAGATGCTGATGGCCTCATCCTGAACACCTTTTAGAATCGATGCGACTTTTGTCAAAGGGAAGAGACATTCAACCGAACCAAAGTGCTGGTTCGCGTCGTCAATGGAGACTATGCCGCGGATATAACAGCCCGAGCGCCCAATTTCTATCCCTGAATAGGGTTTATGGGTCTTGTTGACGAGAACTACCGAGGGACGGAAGGCGCTTAGATTGTCTCCTCCATCGTGGTTCCCCGGCTTTCGCCAGAGCCTGAGGAAGCTCGTGGCCGGCGGCAGGTGGAAATGAACCTTTATTTCCCTGTTTATGCCGCTCGCCTTGGCGACTTGCCCGAGGATGGGCTGAATCCATCCCCTCAGGAAGTTTTGCGAGTCCTTCAGGAATATCTCACGTTCGGAGCGAGAGGCGTCATCGGAAACCTGTTCGTAGAGCCGATACGCGTCTCGCACCGCCGTAATAGCCGCAAGGGTAGCGGCAACGGTCAGTGCCTCCTCACCGACTTGGTTGACTTGGTTTAAGACGACCTGGTGAATGGTTTTAGCCTGGCGATAGAATTGCGATTTGGATGATTGGATGAGAAAGTGCCGGAAAAGAAGGGCGAACACAGTGCCAACCGCGATAAAGAAGATGAGAACAGGGATGATAATGCGATATCGTATCTTCATATATAATCAGACAATATTATTAGGATTTTTCCATAACCTCACCGATTTTAAACACAAATGACTCCTGTAAAGCTTAATCGGCTTAAATCATTTCGGATTTATATAACTTCAGGTAATCCTCCCGCGGCGGGGAGAAAACCTCGAAGACAAGGCAGTCGGTATCAACCTCGGCCTTGTGGGGGACGTTCGGGGGAATGGTCCAGGCGTCGCCGGGGGCCACCTGAAAGGTCTCCTCGCCGATGGTCAGCTTCATCGACCCCTCCAGGAGGGTGCCCGTCTGTTCGTAGACGTGATCGTGGAGGGGGAGAACCCTTCCCGCCTCCAACCTGAAAAGGGCGCTCAAGGTGTGGGGGCCGTGGCCCATCACCTTGATGTCGATGCCGGGAATCAGTTCCTTGAAGCCATCCGAATCGTATTTTTTGAACATCTCTTTCTCCCTTTTCAGGATTTCTTTTCATTGAGCTTGGAGAGCTGCTTGTTCCAGTAGGCGTTGGCGTTTTTGATGTAGGTGTCCGGGTTGATGATATCAGCCTCCAACTGTTCCCGGAGCTTGTCGGAGAGCCTGCCCTGTTCGACAACCTCTTTTCCCGCCTTCTCCAAAAGTTTTTTGTATTTGAGAATCAGAGGTTTGAGAAGGAGATTCTTCGCCCGGAGGATCTCGCCGCCCGGCCGGTATATCTCCATGACGATCTCCGCGTGCATGTTCTTTACGACCCGCTCGAAGAGGTGATGGACCACCTGGAAGTGTTCCATCTGAGGGAAACCGCTGTTGCAGACGACGCCCACCTTGGGAGGGGGTCCATGCCGCCGGGGATGCCGCCAAACGCCGTCCACCTTGATGAAATTGGGGAGAACGTTGGGAAGCATCCGGTCCATGAAGGTCTTCAACTGGGCGGTGATGCAGTCCACGTAGAGGGGAGAGGCGAAGATGAGGAGGTCGCACGCCCGCAGCTTCTCCGTGAGTTCCGCCATGTCGTCCTTCTGGATGCACACACCCGGGGTCTTGATCCAGCAGGCGAAACAGCCCTTGCATGGGTGGATGGTCTTTTTCGACAAGAGGACGATCTCGGTTTCCGCCCCCTTGGCCGCCGCGCCCTTGAGAAAGGCCTTCAAGATGGTCTGGGTGTTGCTTGCCTCCCCGCGGGGACTTCCGTTGATGGCGATAATCTTCAAAACGCGCTCCTTTATCTGTTCAGGTTTGTCCTACTTATACGGCAATGCCACCCAAATCTCAAGGGTGATGGGCCGCCTGCGGGCGGTCGCTTCGCGGCCTTGAAGGTGAAAGTCTGAAGGTCTGAAGGTCGGGGCTTCGCCCCTTGAAGTCTGAAGTCCGAAGGGTTTTTGACCCGTCCTGATATAGGTTTACAGAAAGAGAGGAGAGACGGGGGGACAGGTCTTGCATTTTTTTGCCGGGAGTTTATATTAAATTTATGGCAAGGCCGACGCGATACGAATATCCGGGGGGCATCTACTATATCCGGAGCCGGGGTAGGGGACGGGAGCCCATCTTTCGTGAGGAGGAGGACCGCTTGGAATTTTTGGACATCCTGTCCGAGACGGTCTTCCGGTTCAAGTGGCTCTGTCATTCCTACTGTCTCCTGGACGATCACTACCACCTCATCCTGGAGACGCCCCAGGGGAACCTGTCCCGCGGGATGCGCCAGGTCAACGGCCTTTACACCCAGATGTTCAACCGGAAATATCGGCGCAGGGGCGCCCTTTTCGGGGGACGGTTCCGCTCCGTCATCTTCGAAAAGGCGCGTTACCTTCTCCCCTTGCACCGCCACATGGTTCTGAATCCGGTGAGAGCGGGGCTGACCCGCTCCCCCGATTCGTGGCGTTGGAGCAGTCACAGACCCATCCTCGGGGAGGCGAAGCGCCCTCCGTTTCTCTTTACCCGGGCGATTCTCGCCCCGTTTTCGAAGGGAAACGGGCAGCGAGGCCTCAAGGAATACAAGGATTTCATTGCCTCCGGGGAACGGGAGCGGTTTGCCTGGCGGGGCCTGAAGTTTCAGGTGTTTCTCGGCAGTGATTTCTTCATCGACACGATTCGTCGGATGATGCCCGTGCATAAATCGGACAAACGTGATAAAACCCCTTGCGTGGCCATCCCGGGCGAGGGGATCTTTCAGGCCTTGGCGGGCCGTGTGTGGACCTCGCGCCGCGAACGGGACGTCCTTATCTATCAGGCCTACGTGGAACAGGGATACACCCTGCGGGAGATCGCCGATTGCCTGGGGGTTCACGCGGCGACCGTGAGCCGGGCGGTCCGTAGAGTGGAAAAACGAATGATTCGTTAGTGTTGTGAGAACAGTTGGGAGGTATCGGAGAATGGGAAAGATTAAGATCGCGATCTGCGGCATTGGAAACTGCGCGTCCTCTTTGATTCAGGGTATCGAGTATTACAGGGAAGAAAACGGGAAGGCGCCTATCGGCCTCATGCACCCGGAGATCGGCGGGTATAGACCTTCCGATATCGAGGTCGTGGCCGCCTTCGACGTGGACGCGAGAAAGGTGGGAAAAGACGTGTCCGAGGCCATTTTCCAGCCTCCGAACTGCACCACCGTTTTCCATCCCAACGTCCCGAAAATGGGCGTTCAGGTCTCCATGGGTCGGGTCCTGGACGGGGTGTCGGAGCACATGAAGGACTATGACCCGGCGCATACCTTCGTGGTGAGTGAGGCGAAAGAGGCGGAGAAGGCGGATATTGTCAAGACCCTGAAGGGTTCCGGGGCCGAGATCCTCCTCAACTATTTGCCCGTGGGGTCCGAGCGGGCCGTTCGGTTCTACGCGGAATGCGCGCTGGAGGCCGGCGTCGCCCTCATCAACAACATGCCGGTCTTCATCGCGAGCGACGACGCCTGGGCAAAGCGTTTCGAGGCGGCGGGGCTTCCCATCATCGGCGACGATATCAAATCCCAGCTGGGCGCCACCATCGTCCACCGGACCCTCGCGAACCTCTTCAAGCGGCGCGGGGTCAAACTGGAGCGGACCTACCAGCTCAACACGGGCGGAAATACCGATTTCCTCAACATGCTCAACCGGGCGCGGCTCGCCTCCAAGAAGGAATCGAAGACGGAGGCGGTCCAGTCCGTGCTGAAGGAACGGCTTCACGCGGAGGATATCCACGTGGGCCCCAGCGACTACGTGGCCTGGCAGAAGGATAACAAGGTCTGTTTCATCCGGATGGAGGGGAAACTCTTCGGGGATGTCGCCATGAACCTGGAGCTGCGTCTCTCCGTGGAGGATTCTCCCAACTCGGGCGGCGTGGTCATCGACGCGATCCGCTGTTGCAAGCTGGCCCTGGACAGGGGAAAGGGCGGGATTCTCTATTCCCCCTCGTCCTATTTCATGAAGCATCCCCCGAGGCAGTTCCCGGACGACGAGGCCTATCGGCTGACGGAGGATTTCATAGCGGGGAGGCGGGACGCTTAACTCCCGTGACATGCCCGACCTTTGCCGCGGGTAGGGGGCGGTTTTGGCAAAAGGGGCGTCCCAAGCTGATGATCCCGGTTCTGTGGGTTCCCTCGCGCGGGCCATGTCCTGTGTCGAAGCCCCCGACCGGGACCTTGAAATCCTCGTTTAATCCTGTTTGAATAAATACATAAAGAACATAAAGAAAGGATGAGAGAAAGGAGGCGAACATGCGTAAGGCGTGCGTGGTTTTCCCGTCCTACTGGGCGAGACGGAAGGAGGAGGGCTGGCTGCCGGGGGACGCCGTGTATGACCATCCCATCCCCCTCGACGAGGAAGGAACGCTGCTTCGGGCCTTGAAGAGCCTCGAAATTTTAGAATCGAGGGATTTCGAGGTGGTGGTCCTGGCGATTCCCACCTCGGAGGATATCGCGGACGCGGTGGAGGAGAAGGTGAAGGAAATCATCCGGGAGGCGCGCCGAGAGGTGGCGGCGCCCATCCATGTGTTCGGTTCCTCCCACCTGCGGAAGATCCACGCGTGGCTGGAGAGCGCCGGCGGCGTGGGCCTGAGAGACCTCGTTCGGTTGCGGGGTTATTCCCACGTGCGCAATCTCTGCATCCTTGTTCCCCATATCCTGGGATCGGAAACAGCCGTCCTCATTGACGACGACGAGGTCTTCGAGGACCCGCGGTTCATGGACAAGGCCCTGGAGGTCATCGGCGGGACCCTGAACGATGAACCTGTTTACGCCGTCGCGGGTTACTACCTCCAGCCGGACGGGCAGTACCGGGTGAAGAAGGCCTTTGAGCCCTGGATGAGGCACTGGGACCAGGTGGACAGGATGAACGAGGCCTTCGATACCTTCATCGGGCGGCCGCCGCGATACAAGGTGACCCCATTCGTCTTCGGGGGGAACATGGTGATCCACCGGGACCTGTTTACGAAGGTGCCCTTCGACCCGCTGGTTCCCCGCGGCGAGGACATCGATTATCTCATCAACGCGCGCATGTTCGGTTTCAAGTTTTTCCTCGACAACACCCTTGCCATCAAACACCTGCCGCCGCCCAAGACGCATCCCGCGTGGCGCCGGCTTCGGGAGGATGTCTTCCGGTTCCTCTTTGAGAGGGAAAAGATCCGCCGGCAGAGGCCATTGCCAGGCATGATGCCCGTGCGCCCGGAGGATTACGATCCCTACCCGGGGGCCTTTCTGAAGGACGATCTGGAGTCGAAGGTGGAAGGGGCGTCGAGGGTCCTGGCGGAGTTCTACCGGGAGAAGGGGGACGCGGACGGGGCGGAGGAGAGCCTGAGAACCGTCGCCCTCATGCGGGAGGTCCTCCGGGATGAACGGAACCCCTTCGATGATCTTTTGAAACTCCAGGCGCGCTGGGAGCGGCTCATGGACCTGGCGGCGCATCTGGACGCGCGAGAGGTATTCGCTGACATCCCATAAAAATTAAGGGGCCCGCCCGTCGAATGGCAACGGGTGGATGTTTTTGTTAAAAGCCTTTTATATCAATGAGATATGGAGGGTTAGCCCATGGAATTTTTCGGGGAAAAGCGGGGAAAAAATTTCAAAATGGATATAAATTTCCCTTGACAAACCCATGCCGTTTGCTATAGGAAAGACCGGGCTATGAAATTTTTCACAAATTAAGGTAGGTAAAAAAGGAGCGGGGTATGTTGAAGGCTTATCTTCCTATTTTAATTTTGGTTCTCGTCGCGGCGGGTTTCGCCGCGTTTGCCGTGGTCGCCTCTCACTTGCTGGGGCAGCATCGGCCGACCCGGGTAAAGATGGCGCCCTACGAATGCGGTGTCGCCTCGCCCGGTTACGGGAGGACCCGGATCCCTCTTCGGTATTACACCGTGGCCATGCTCTTTCTTCTCTTCGACCTGGAAGTGGTTTTCCTCTATCCATGGGCCGTGACGTTCAAAAAACTGGGGCTCTTCGGCCTCGTTGAGATGTTGGTATTCATCGGCATCCTGCTGGTGGGATATGTCTACGTCTGGAAAAAAGGAGCTTTGGAATGGGATTAGAAACTGTTTTTGGCAAGGGACCGATTACCGCGGGCCTCGATAAGCTCGTCAACTGGGCGAGAAAGAATTCCATCTGGCCCGTGACGTTCGGGTTGGCGTGCTGCGCTCTCGAGATGATGGTGGCCTCGTCCGCGTCCTACGACATCGCCCGGTTCGGGGCGGAGGTCTTCCGGCCCTCGCCGAGGCAGGCGGACCTGATGATCGTGGCGGGGACGGTGACGAAGAAGATGGCCCCCATCCTGAGACGAATCTATGAGCAGATGCCCGAACCCAAGTGGGTCATCGCCTATGGAACCTGCGCTTGTTCCGGCGGCATGTTCCAGAGCTACAACGTCGTGCAAGGAGTGGACACCATTGTCCCCGTGGACGTCTACATCCCCGGGTGTCCCCCGCGCCCCGAGGCCTTGCTTGCCGGGATCATCAAGCTGCAAAAGAAGATAGAGCAGGAAACGCTGCTCGACCGTAAAGACGAAAAAACCGCGCTCGTTTCCGCGTAGGGGTAGGCTATGGATTATCACGAGATGGTCGATCTGTTGAAGGAGCGCTTCCCGGAAGCGATCCAGGGATACAAGATTTTCAGAGGGGAGCTGACGATTGACGTGGATGTCCGGTCCCTTCTTCCGGTATGCGCCTTCCTCAAGGAGGAAGCGCCTTTCAGGATGGATGTCCTGACCGACCTGGCGGGGCTCGACTACGGCCCCGACGCCTCCCCGAGATTCGGCGTTTCCTACCAACTGACCTCCACGGTGAATCTTTTCCGCATGCGGGTAAAGACCGCCTTCGACGAGGGAACGGAAGTCGCGTCCGTGACTGGAATCTGGAAGAGCGCCCTCTGGGTGGAACGGGAGGCGTGGGAGATGTTCGGCATCAATTTCGTGAACCACCCCGACCTGCGCAAACTCCTCCTCTCCGATGACATGGAAGGGTATCCAATGCGCAAGGACTTTCCCACGAAGGGATTTCACTACGAAGAGCCTTACAAGGTTTAGGGGTTGAATATCCAAAATATCGACTGAGGAAAGCGATGGCTGAAACAAAGTACATGACGGTCAATATGGGTCCTCAACATCCCGCGACACACGGGGTCTTGCGGCTGCTGCTCGAACTGGATGGTGAATATATCGTCAAGACGACCCCGATCATCGGTCACCTGCACCGTGGTGTTGAGAAGCTGGCTGAAGAGCGAACCTATCACCAGTTCATTCCGTTCACGGACCGCCTCGACTACACGGCGGGGATGAATAACAACCTCTCCTACGTCATGGCGGTGGAGAAGCTTTTGGGGATCGAGGTGCCCAAGCGTGCCCAGTATATCCGGGTTGTCCTGGCGGAGCTTCAGCGGATCGCCGCCCACCTCATCTGGCTTGGAACCCATGCCCTGGACATCGGGGCCATGACGGTCTTGTTCTACACGTTCCGGGAGCGTGAGACGGTCATCAATATCCTGGAGCATGTCTCCGGCGCGCGGCTGACCCCGAGCTTCATGCGGATCGGTGGCTTGGCGGCGGATGTCCCCGAGAATTTCGAGACCCTCGTCATGGATTTTGTTGAGAAATTTCCCGAGTGCATCGACGGATACGAAACCCTCCTGACGAAAAACCCCATCTGGCTGCAGAGGACCAAGGGGATTGGGATCCTCTCCAAGGAAGACGCCCTGAATTACGGGGTGACGGGGCCCGTGCTTCGCGGCTCCGGCGTGAAGTGGGACATTCGGAAGAAGTTCCCTTACAGCAGTTACGAGGACTTCGACTTCGAGATCCCCGTGGGGTCCACGGGAGACGTTTACGACCGGTACCTGGTGCGGCTGGAAGAGATGCGGCAGTCCACGCGCATCATCAAGCAGGCCATTACCAATATGCCGTCCGGAGAGGTTCTCGCGGACGATCCCAGGGTATGCCTTCCCTCCAAGGACAAGGTTTACAACGATATCGACGCCCTCATCCGGCATTTCAAGATCGAATCGGCCGGCTTCGAAGCCCCGGAAGGGGAGGTCTTTTTCAGCGCGGAGAACCCCAAGGGGGAACTGGGTTTCTACGTGGTCAGCGACGGCTCGAACATGCCGTTTCGCATCAAGATACGAAATCCCTCTTACTTCAACCTCGCCGCGTTGCCGAAGATGATAGAGGGGAGCCTCATCGCGGACGTGGTCACGGTGATCGGGAGCATCGATATCGTGCTTGGAGAAATCGACAAATAATGATGACGCAAGAATGGGAGTGAAAGAATGGGTGGAGTCCTATTCAGCTGCTGGAACGGAAAGGTTGTAGACAATCGCGAGAAGAAACCCGAAGAGTTCGAACCGCCGGTAGATATCTCTCTTCCAGCAGATTTCTTTCAGGGGAAAGACGTCAAGGCCTTCATGGGATGGGGCGGGTTCGTCGTCAAGGACGCGGGCGTCTCCGTCGTGGATCTCTGTGTGGCCTTCCTGGAAAAGGTGCAGGAAGAATCCTGCGGCCAGTGCATTCCCTGCCGCATCGGCACCAAGGTGATGCTGGAGATCATGCGGGACATCGCCGACGGGAAGGGGAAGAAGGGAGACCTGGAGACCCTCAAATCCCTGGGCGAGACGATCCGGAAATCCTCCAAGTGCACCATCGGCCAGACCTCTCCCGCGCCGGTCATCGACGCGATTACCCATTTCAAGGAAGACTTTGAGAAAGCCCTGGAGGGAAAGAAGAAGCCGGAAGGGGAGGGGGAGAAACCCCGCTTTGTTTCCAAGGTGACGGCCCCCTGCATGAACGCCTGTCCCTCGCATCTCAACGTTCCCCGCTACGTGGAGCTGATAAAGGACGGCCGCTTCCTCGATTCCCTCGAGGTCATTCGGGAGAACACCTGCCTTCCCGGCGTCCTGGGACGGGTTTGCGTTCGGCCCTGCGAATCCAACTGCCGGCGGGCCAACGTGGACGAATCTATTTCCATCAAATACCTGAAGCGCTTCGCGGCGGATTTCGAGCTTGAAAAACATCACGATCCGAAACTTCCCTTGCCGACGGAAAAGAAAGGCAAGAAGGTGGGCATCATCGGCGCGGGCCCCTCGGGGGTCACGTGCGCCTACTATCTGGCGGAAAAGGGTTACCAGGTGACGATTTTCGAGCGCTTCGGCGAACCGGGCGGCATGTCCGCCATGGGGATTCCCGACTACCGCCTCCCCCGTCCCATCCTCCGCCGTGAGGTGGAGATCATTCAGTCCATGGGTGTGGAGATCCGTTACAACACCATGGTGGGACGCGATATCACCATGAAACAGCTTAGGGACGAGTTCGATGCCATCTTCATCGCGGTCGGCGCCCAGGGCAGCTCCAGCATGCGGGTTAAGGGTGAAGACGCCGGCTACAAGGGATTCATCCCGGGCGTCAAGTATCTCCTCGACATCAACCAGGGGCGAGATCCCTACCCGGAGGGGAAGAAGGTCGTGGTGGTCGGCGGCGGGAACGTGGCCATCGACTGCGTTCGCTGCTCTTTCCGCATCGGGAAGGAGGACGTGAACCTCGTCTACCGCCGCACCAAGAAGGAGATGCCTGCCGACGACGTGGAGATCAAGGACGCGGAAGAGGAACAGGTGAACTTCCATTTCCTTTGCAACCCCACGAGGATCATCGCGGAGAACGGGAAGGTCGTGGGAGTCGAGCTTATACGCATGGAGCTGGGCGAGCCGGACGAGAGTGGACGCCGGCGGCCGATTCCCATCGAGGGATCCGAGTTTGTCATCGACACGGACATCATCGTCCCCGCCATCGGGCAGACCATCGACCTCTCCTTCATCGACGCGGACACCCAGTTGGAGGTGACGCGGAAGAACACCATCATTGTGAATCCAGAAACCATGATGACCAGCGTGGAGGGTATCTTCTCCGCAGGGGACTGCGTGACGGGGCCGGGGGCCCTGGTCGAAGCGGCCGGCGGGGGAAGGACCGCGGCGTTCAGGATTCACCAATACCTGAGCGGGGAGGAAGTGAAACGGACCGATGAGGAGTTGATGGAGGATTTCTTCTCCGCCATCGGCGTCTATGACCCCAAGGAAGACATCGGGATCATCGACGGCAGGGAGAGGAAACACCTGAAGATGCTGCCTCCGGAGACCCGTAAATACACCTTCGACGAGGTGGAGGCGGGCTTTCCCATCAACGAGGCCATCGAAGAGGCGGACCGTTGCCTGCGGTGCTACCGTATCGGGCTGGTTGCCATATAAACGCTTGGGACGGCTGAAACAGCGTGAGAAAAATGGTTGTAATCATTTTTGGAGAACGTGAATGACGGTGCATATTACGATAAACGGCAAGGAGATCGAGGCGGAAAAGGGGAAGACGATCCTCGAGGTAGCGCGGGAAAACGATATTTACATCCCCACGCTCTGTTATCATTCACACCTTCACCCCATTGGCTCATGCCGCCTGTGCGTGGTCGATATCGAGGGATACCCCATGCCCATGGCCGCGTGCACCACGCCCGTTGCCGAGGGCATCAAGGTCCACACGAACACGGGGCGGGTTCTGAAAATGCGCCGCCAGGCGATGGAGCTCATCCTGGTCAATCATCCCCTCGATTGTCCCGTCTGCGACAAGGGGGGCGAGTGCCGTTTGCAGGACCTTGCCTACGAATTCGGAATCGACGAGCAGCCGTTTCACGCGAAGAAACCGGAAAGGGATCATGTTCCCTTTTCGACCCCCCTGATCCGCCAGTGGTATGACCGGTGCGTCCTCTGTCTCCGGTGCGTCCACGTGTGCCACGAGCTGGTGGGCAACGCGGCCATCGATATCAAGGAGACGGGCTACCGGACGGTCGTCTATCCCGTGGCCCCGGAGCGCTGCTACTCCTGCGGGGAATGCCTTTCCGTTTGTCCCGTCGGCGCCCTGACGGAGGCGGTCAATCCCTTGCGCGGCCGGTTGTGGCAGATTGAGCGAAAACCGACAACCTGCGGCCAATGCGGCGTCGGCTGCCAGTTGGAGGTCAGCGTTTTCGAGAACCAACCGGTCAACATCAAGACGGACGATGTGGCGGGAGAGGGCCCCAACTACGGAAGCCTCTGTGCGCGGGGGCGGTTTTTCTACGACTACGTGGGAAGCGAAGAGAGGCTCGCGGGGCCTAAGGTAAAGAAGGCGGACGAATGGGTGGACGCGACATGGGACGAGGCCTACGAGAGCGCTATCGACCATCTCAGGGAGGTCATGGAGACAAGCGGTCCCGAATCGATTGGGTTCATCGCTTCTTCGAGGCTTTTGAACGAGGACCTGGTGGCCCTCTACGAGTTCGCGAAGAACGGCCTGGGAGTTCCCAACGTGGACACCTCCCACCGCCTGGACCTGGCCGCCGGCGATGGGGCTGATGAAAAGGTTCAGGTCGTAGCGTCTCATAAAGACCTGGATAGCCTTCTCGCGGCGGATGTGATCGTCGTGGCGGGCGGCGACCTGGACATGACGGCCCAGGTGGTGGCCAACCGTATCCGGGTGGCCCAGCGTCTGCGCGACACGAAGATCATCGTGATCAATCCCTACCGCTCGCGCCTCGACGAGATTTCGGATGCCATCCTCACCTGCAACATGGGAACGGAAATCCCCGTCTTCAACGGCTTGTTGAAGGAGGCCTTCGGTGAAAATGATGCGGTGAAGGGAACTACAGGTTGGGAGGAGCTTTCGAAACAACTGATCGATTACTCGGCGGAGGCCGTCTGTGACGCGGCGCAGGTTGACCGGGAGATGTTCGACAAGGCCGCGACGCTTTTGAAGGAGGCCGGATCGGTTGTCTTCGTCCGCGGGAACACCCTGGGGCAGGCCCCTGCGGGGAGCCGGAAGATCAAGGCCTATGCCAACCTGGCGCTGGCTTGTCACGCGGCGGGGAAAACCATCGGCTGGTTCCCTGTGACGGCCTACGCTAATGGGGTGGGCTCCCGGTTGATCGGAAACGCCTATGGAGACGGCCTGACCTACGGAGAGATGATCCAGGCGGCCAGAGACGGGAAGATCAAGGCCCTGGTAGTCGTGGAAGAGGACCCCATGGCGGCATTGCCCGACACGGCTTACGTGAAGGAGGCGCTGGAAGCCCTCGATTTTCTGATGGTCGTCGATCTCTTTGAGACAAGGGCCTCCGGGCTGGCGGACCTTTTGATTCCCTCGTGCAGTTTCATGGAGAAGACGGGAAGTTTCGTCAACATGGAAGGAAAACGCCGGGAGGTCAAGGTCGTGATGGCGCCTATGGGGCAGGCGCGCACGGTGGGCCACATTTTTGCCGACATCGCGGCGAAGATGAAGGTAGAGGTGGACCTGGCGCCGGAGACAGTGGCGGGAAGGGTCTCGGAAATCCTCGCCAAGGCGGGCGGCACGAATGGAGGCGTAGGATTCTCCCAGGTTACTTACGAGGCGCCGCGCATGGAGGAAAATGGCCATCTCTTCCTCGTTCCCGTGGACCTGCACTACAATCATCACTACGGAACGGATGACATCTTCGCGACGGCCATCGACAAGCTGGGAAAAGAGCCGAAATTCCTGATGAATCCCAAGGACGCCGCGCGCCTTGGCGTGGAAGAGGGAAGCGAAGTGGCCATCAAGACGGAAAGGGGAGAGGTGAGCGTCTCACCCGTTTTAACAGAGGCGGTCAAGGAAGGGCACCTCGTCTACAAAGGACATTATCGCTGGAGCGGCCTCCAGTCCCTGTTTGCCTTTGACATGGATGAGGAGACCAAGACGCCTGTTACAGGATTTCTTCGCGTAAAATTGCAGAAGCCTTAAAAGGGGAAGGGTGCAATGGCGTTACTGATAGAATCGATAGTGAAGGTTATCGTCGTCTTCGGGATTTTCATGGGGTGCGTGGCCTACTTGACCCTGCTTGAACGAAAGGTTCTGGGGCGCGTGCAGGTCCGTTATGGCCCCAACCGGGTCGGGCCCTTCGGGCTCTGGCAGCCCATAGCGGACGGAATCAAGGCCTTCTTCAAGGAAGACCTCATCCCGGCGAACGCGGACAAGCCCGTTTTTATCATCGCCCCGATGATCACGGTCGCCTCCGCCCTGTGCCTCATCGCGGTAATCCCCTTCGGGGACAAGATTACCCTCTTCGGACGCACCATCTACCTGAGGATCACGGACCTGGATGTGGGAATCCTCTACCTCTTCGCCTTCGCTTCCCTCGGGGAATACGGTGTGGTCCTGGGCGGTTGGGCCTCCGGGAACAAGTACGGCGTCATCGGCGCCTTGCGCGCCGCGGCGCAGATGATCAGTTACGAACTGGCCTTGAGCCTTTCCGTCATCGGGGTCATCATGATAAGCGGCTCCCTGAGCCTATCCGTCATCGTGGAGAAGCAGGCGCACCTGTGGAACATCGTCTATCAGCCTTTTGCCTTCGTGTTCTACATGGTCTGCGCCCTGGCGGAGATCAACCGGACGCCGTTCGACATGCCGGAGGCCGAGGCAGAGCTGGCGTGCGGATACAACATCGAATACAGCAGCATGAAATTCGCCCTCTTCTTCATGGGGGAATACGCCCACCTGGTGGCGGTCTGCGCCGTTGCGACGACGCTCTTCCTGGGCGGGTGGCAGGGACCGTTCCTACCAGGCGTGCTCTGGTTCTTTATCAAGACCTTTATCCTTGTATTCTTCTGCATCTGGGAGCGCGGGACCTTCCCGAGGTTGCGGTATGACCAGATTATGCACTTCGGCTGGAAAATCCTGTTGCCTCTGACGCTGGCGAACGTTCTGGTAACCGCTATCGTGATGGCACTATAGGGAGGATGATTCGATGATTATGCCGTTGATCAAGGGATTGAAATACACGCTTGGCAGGTTCTTCTCCAAGCCCATCACCATCCAGTATCCCGAGGAAAGGCGCGAAGTCGCCCCGCGCTGGCGCGGCATCCACTACTTCAACGTGGACGAGAACGGGATGTTCAAGTGCGTGGCCTGCGGGCTGTGCGCCGCGGTCTGCCCCTCCAAGTGCATCCGGATCAAGGCGGGAGAGGACGAGGACGGGGTTCGGTATCCCATGGAATACGAGATCAACGCCATCCGCTGCATCTACTGCGGATTCTGCGTGGAGGCGTGTCCGGTGGACGCCATTCGAATGGGGTCGAAGTATGATTTCACGGATTATCATCGCGAGGATTTCCGTTTAACGATTGACCGCCTGGTAACCCAGGACTACCTGGACAAATAGGAGTAGAAAGCATGGCCGTTCTTATCGCGAAATGGGTGATATTCGTAGTCACAAGCCTGCTGGCGATCGTTTCGTCCCTGATGATGATTACCCGCAGGAATACCATTCACAGCGCCCTGTTCATGGTTCTGGCCTTTGTCGCCTCCGCGATTCTCTACCTGCTGCTGGGATGTCAGTTCCTGGCCATGATTCAGATTATCGTCTACGCCGGGGCGGTTATGATGCTGGTTATCTTCGTCATCATGATGATAGACCTGAGCCGCGAGGAGAAACTGAAGATGAAGATTACCAAGACAAAGGTGGCCGGCGTCATCATCAGCATCCTCTTCATGCTCTTTCTCATCCTGGTCATGGCCTTCAACAGCGTGAAGGGAAAGATGGGGACCCTCGCCTCCATTGGGGACGCGAAGACCATCGGAACCCTGTTGTTCAGCAGGTTCCTGCTTCCCTTCGAGGTGGCGTCGGTTCTGCTCCTCGCTGCCATGGTGGGGGCCGTCATGTTAAGCAAAAAGAAAGCGTTTGGAGGAGAGGATCAATGATACCCGTTCAGGCCTATTTCGTCGTAAGCGCGATCTTGTTCATCATCGGGGTCATCGGCGCCATCACGCGCCGCAACGCCATCGTGGTGTTCATGTCCATTGAGATGATGCTGAACGCCGTGAATTTGACGCTGATCGCCGCGTCCAGTTATCTCCATTCCATCGATGGGGTCATGTTCGTCTTCTTCGTGATGACCGTGGCGGCGGCCGAGGCGGCGGTGGGACTGGCCATCTTCCTGATGATGTACAGGAAGAAGGACACCATCAAGTTAGACGAATTCAACCTGCTTAAAGGATAAACGAAGGAGATCGTTCGATGACATCGTATATCTGGCTCATCCCATTCTTCCCGATGGTTGGCTTTTTGATCAATGGGCTCCTGGGCGTAAAATTCAAGCGCTCCTGGATACATATCATCGCGGCGTCCGCCATCGGCCTGTCCTTTCTTGCGACGCTGATTCTCTTCTTCGAGCTCTTGAAGGTCGAGCCCGCCGCCCGTCACTTCGAGAACGTTATCTTCGACTGGATCATCGCGGGGAAGTTCAAGACCCAGATCGCCTTCATGATCGATCCCCTCTCCATCGTCATGGCGCTCGTGGTAACCGGCGTCAGCTTCATGATTCATATCTACGCCGGTGGATACATGCACGGCGACCCGGGCTTCCGCCGATTCTTCATCTATCTGAACCTGTTCGTATTCTTCATGCTCATCCTCATCCTGGCCAACAGCTTTCTGCTCATGTTCGTCGGATGGGAAGGCGTGGGACTCTGTTCTTACCTCCTCATCGGGTTCTGGTTTGAAAAGGATTCCGCGGCCACCGCGGGAAAGAAGGCATTCGTGGTGAACCGGATTGGCGACTTCGGGTTCGTCCTGGGCCTGTTTCTCATCGTGGCGACCCTGAGCCAGCACGGGATCTGGTCCCTCAATTTTGACGTGGTCTTCAAACACGCTGAGCTCCTCGGACCTACCACGGTCACGGCCATAACCCTATTGCTCTTCATCGGCGCCACGGGAAAGTCGGCGCAGATTCCCCTGTATGTCTGGCTGCCCGATGCCATGGAGGGTCCCACGCCCGTCAGCGCCCTGATCCACGCCGCCACGATGGTCACGGCGGGTGTTTACATGATCGCCCGGTGCAACGTCCTGTACAGCATGGCGCCCGTGTCCTTGGAAGTAGTTGCAGTGGTCGGAGCCCTGACCGCCTTCTTCTCGGCCACCATCGCCCTGGTGCAGAACGACTTCAAGCGCATCCTGGCCTATTCGACGGTGAGCCAGTTGGGCTACATGTTCGTGGGTGTCGGGGTAGGGGCCTTCAGCGCCGGCATCTTTCACCTCATGACCCACGCCTTCTTCAAGGGGCTCCTCTTCCTCGCCTCCGGGAGTGTCATGCACGCCATGGCGGGGGAACTGAACATCCAGAAGATGGGGGGACTCAAGAAGTTCATGCCTGTGACCTTCTGGGTCTTTATGATGGCGACCCTGGCCATCTCCGGGATTCCCGGGTTTTCCGGGTTCTTCAGCAAGGACGAGATCCTGTGGCAGTCCTTCCACCGCGGGCATCTCTTCGTCTGGATCCTGGGGACGCTGGCGGCCGGATTGACGGCCTTCTACATGTTCCGCCTCACCTTCGTGGCCTTCTTCGGAAAACCGAGGATGGACGAGGAGGCGAAGCATCACCTCCACGAATCCCCGAAGGTCATGACCTATCCCATGATCGTCCTGGCTATCGCCTCGGTGGTGGGTGGATACGTGGGGATTCCCCCGGTCCTGGGCGGGGCGAACCGTTTTGAGAAATTCCTCGAGCCCATCATGGGCGGCGGGGCCCATGAGGCCGTCGCGGAAGGGGCCAAGGCCGTGGCCCACGCCTCCGCCTCCCTGGAATTCACCATGATGGCCGTCTCCGTCATCGTGGCGCTGATCGGAATCGCGGTCGCCTATGTCTTCTACATCAAGAATCCCCAGCTTCCCGTCCGTCTCGCGGAGGGCATGCGGGGACTCTACACGCTTCTTTACAACAAATATTTCGTGGACGAGTTCTACAACAGTGTCTTCGTTCAGGGGACCAAGGATTTCGCCACCTTCCTGTGGCAGAAGGTGGACGTGGGAATCATCGACGCCATCGTCAACGGGGTCGCCGGCCTCGTGGAGACATGCGGGGGGCTTATCCGAAGGCTGCAGACCGGATACGTCCAAACCTACGCCTTCTCCATCCTGGTGGGCGGCGTGGCGGTGTTCGTTTACTTTTTCTGGGAATCACTGTTTTAGTCGGAGAAGAAAGAAGGAGATTCTAAATGGGTGGATTAGCACATATTCCAATCTTGAGCGTGGTCATCTTTTTCCCGATGGTTGGGGTCCTGTTCCTCCTTCTCATTGACCGGGAGAACGAATCGGCCATCAAGGGGACGGCGCTGGTATTTTCCATCATCGAGTTCGCGATATCGCTCCCCCTGATCGTCTATTTCAATCCCGGCACGGCCGATTACCAGTTCGTCGAGAAGATTCCCTGGGTCAAGGCGCTTGGAATCCAGTATTTCCTCGGGATAGACGGCATCAGCCTCCTGCTCGTCATGTTGACCACCTTCCTCACGGTCCTCTGCGTGTTGAGCTCCTGGACGGCTATCAAGGACCACGTGAAGGAGTACATGATCTCCATGCTCTTTCTCGAAACGGGGATGCTGGGGGCCTTGATCTCCCTCGACCTGGTCCTCTTCTACGTTTTCTGGGAACTGATGCTCATTCCCATGTATCTCCTCATCGGCGTGTGGGGCGGGCCGAGGCGCGTCTACGCGGCGGTCAAGTTCTTCCTTTACACCATGGTGGGAAGCGTCCTGATGATGATCGCCATCCTGGCCCTCTATTTCCTCTACCACAAGGCCACGGGGGTCTATACCTTCGACATCACGAAGCTTTACCAGTTGAACCTGCCGGTCGGGGCGCAGATGTGGATGTTCGCGGCCTTCGCCCTGGCGTTCGCCATCAAGGTTCCCATGTTTCCCTTCCACACCTGGCTGCCGGACGCCCATACCGAGGCGCCCACGGCGGGCAGCGTCATCCTGGCCGGTGTCCTGTTGAAGATGGGGACCTACGGATTCATCCGGTTCTGCATCCCCCTCTTTCCCTCGGCGGCGATGAAGTTCGTGCCTCTCATCATGTTGCTTGCCGTTATCGGCATCATCTACGGGGCCCTGGTCGCCATGATGCAGAAGGACGTAAAGAAACTGGTCGCCTATTCGAGCGTCAGCCATCTCGGCTTCGTCATGCTGGGGATGTTTGCCCTCAACATGCAGAGCGTGGAGGGAAGCATCTACCAGATGCTGAACCACGGCATCAGCACGGGGGCCCTGTTTCTCATCGTTGGGATGATCTACGAACGGCGCCATACACGCCTCATCAAGGATTTCGGAGGCCTGGCGAAACAGTTGCCCATCTTCGCCACCTTTTTCATGATCGCGACCCTCTCGTCCATCGGGCTGCCCGGCACGAACGGATTCGTGGGGGAATTCCTGATCCTGCTGGGAACCTTCAAGACAAGCCGCCCCTTCGCCGTCTTCGCCGCCACGGGCGTGATCCTCGGCGCGGCCTACATGCTCTGGATGTTCCAGCGTGTCATGTTTGGCAAGCTGGATAAGGAAGAGAACAAGGTCCTCAAGGACCTGAACTGGCGCGAGGTTGCCACCTTGGTGCCCATCGTCATCATGGTTTTCTGGATGGGAATCTATCCCAAGTTTTTCATCGGCAAGATGGAAAAGAGCGTCTCCAACTTCCTCGCGACCGTGAACAAGAAGGTCGAGGCGCGGCGCCTCATGGACACCGGGGCCAAGGCCCTGGCGGACAACCTGTGGCAGACAGGTAAACTGAAGGTTCGGAAGGTCAATTAGACAAACGTAACGCTGGAGGGTATTGAGAAAATGAGTGTAACCCAAGGAATCGCTATCCTGCCGCTTGTCATACTGGCAGCCTTTGCCATGGGGATTTTACTGATCAACGTCTTCTCCAGGAACCCGAAGGATGAAAAGATCGGATATATCGCCCTGACTTCCATGATCTTCGTTTTTCTATCGCTCTTCTCGTTCTTGGGGAAAAGCGGGATATCCTTCGGCGGGATGATCTCCGTGGATATCTATGCCATCTTCTTCTACCTGGTCTTCGTTGTCATCGGAACTCTGACCATTCTCGCCTCCATCTCCTACGTGAAAACCACCGGGATCCAAAGCGGGGAATACTACGCCCTCATCCTCTTCGCCATGATCGGCATGATGCTGATGGCCTCTTCCACCAACCTCGTCATGCTTTTCGTCTCCCTGGAGATGATGTCCATCCCCATCTACATCCTGGCCGGGTTCCACAGGAACGAGGCGCGTTCCATCGAATCCTCCATGAAATACTTCCTTCTCGGCGCCTTCGCCAGCGGATTCTTTCTCTACGGGCTTTCCCTCATCTACGCCTCGACGGGATCCACGTCCTACCAGGCCATCGCGCGGTTTCTCTCCAATACCGAGAGGCTCGACCTGAGCACGCTCATGTGGATCGGCCTGGCGTTTTTGAGCGTCGGCTTCTTCTTTAAGATCGCCGCCTTTCCGTTCCACGCCTGGACGCCCGACGTTTACGAGGGCGCCCCCACATCCGTGACCGCCTACATGGCCACGGGCGTGAAGGCAGCGGCCTTCGCGGCGCTGGTCCGCGTCTTCTTTACCGCGTTTCCCCTATTCCAGCACGACTGGACAAGCATCATGTGGCTCATCGCCGTTTTGACCATGATCGTCGGGAACTTCACCGCCCTCGTGCAAAAAAGCGTCAAGCGGATGCTGGCCTACTCCAGCATCGCCCACGCGGGGTATCTTCTCGTGGCCCTAGTGGCCGGCAACCAAATAGGGCGCTCCGCCATCCTGTTCTACCTCATGGCCTACGCCTTCATGAACATCGGTGCCTTCAGCGTCCTGATGGTCATGGCCAAGAAAAATGACTACCACGAGGACCTGGACAGCTTCGCCGGCATCGGCTTCAAATACCCCCTGACGGCCGTCGCCATGAGCATCTTCATGTTCTCCATGGCGGGGATCCCCCCCACGGCCGGGTTCATCGGCAAGTTTTATATCTTCAGCGCCGCCGTCAAGTCCCATTACTACTGGCTGGCCATCATCGGGGTCTTGAACAGCGCCGTGTCGGTCTATTACTACCTGCGGGTCATCGTTTACATGTATTTCAAGGAACCGGAAGGGGAGATTCCGGACTACCGTTTCAGCGTCCCCGCGGTTCTCTCCATCGTCCTGGCCGCCTGGGGTGTCTTGCAGCTTGGAATCCTCCCGCAGAACATCATGGCCATTGCCCAGCACTCCATCAAGGCGCTGATGTAAAGAATCTAATGACTACTTGAGATGGAAGTCAGGCGTTTTCTCATTTCTTTGACAAGGGAATCTATTTCCAGTCTCAAGATGGCTTTTTGCTGGATATTCACGCCAAACTGAATGTAGATTTGGATGGTAGGTGTCAAGAAGATAAAGGCCGTTGTTCCTTGACTTCCCGTTAAGGAAACTTCCAAGCAGTTTTCTGACGCCACGCTATCACTCAAGATCTCCGAAAGACGGGAAATTACGCGAAGAAGCTCAAGCCCCTTTTTTGAAACGGGAGATTCATTTCTTTGATAGATGGTTACGATGTCGCTTGAGGCGAATAAGCCTATTCCCGTAACATCCGGATGAAGATCTCCCCAATTCTGAAGATAATCGTGAAAATGTTTTTTGAAGGAATCAATAAATTGCACCTCTTTGTCGGCAATCGTTTCCTCTGCCTCTTTTTCGTCTTTCCATCGATGGGCCTCGATAAGCAGATGCTCCCAGGGTAAGGTAATGGTTTCTTCGGGAGGAGCCTTGTATGTTTCCGTGTGAAACCCTCCCTGTTCCCAGGACATGATTTCATAGAAGGCGTCGATTCCGGTTTTGTTGTTGATTGAAGCGTGAATGATTTCGCCGTCCTTGATGTATATTTTCCCTTCATCTTGTTCATTGGTTACACCGAGAACAAGACTCATGTTTCCCAAGGCGCTCATTTGAATGAGGTCCGAAAGTTTGAGGTTTCTGAATTGTCCCTCAAACCCCTCGCTTTTGTTTTTATTTGATATGGCAATATTATCCATATAGCGATTCTCCGCTTCATATACAAGATTACAACGATTTAATGCCAACATATATAGATGTTGATGTCAAGTAGTAATTGTTCTTGGAATTTTGCGGTATTTATGTTATTGATAGTTTGTTAAAAGAGGAGAAAAGGAAATGTCGATAGAACTTTATAAGGATGAACAGCATCTTTGCCTAAAATTTGACACCTTTTTCCAAGGAACTGAGGTTCCGTGCAACCAGTTTCTGTTGGTTAACGACAAATGGGGCGTTTTGTTGGACCCAGGGGGCAACCGCCTTTTTTCTCAATTAACGGCGGAAATCGCGTCGTATTGTCCGCCTCAGCGCCTCAAGTATATTATCCTGTCCCATCAAGATCCGGACGTGGGAGCGGGGCTCAACGGCTGGCTTCTGATTACGGACGCGGTGATAGCCGTTTCGGAACTCTGGGTTCGCTTTATCCCCAACTTTCTCATGGCGGACCTTAAGGAGGAACGGGTGATGGGTATCCCGGATGCGGGGGTTGAGCTTGAGTTTGGTAATGCTTCTCTTCAGCTGGTTCCCGCCCACTTTCTCCATTCACCAGGAAACTTCCATGTCTTTGACAAGACTTCGGGAATCTTGTTCACCGGCGACTTGGGGGCCTCCATCGGGCCGGAGAGGGAAAACATTACCTCCCGAGAGGAATTCGAGCGGCACATTGCCTACATGTCCGGGTTCCACAAGCGTTACATCCCGCACAGTTCCGCGTGCAAGCGTTGGGCGGCCATGGCCCGGACTATGCCCATCCGGATGATTGTTCCCCAACACGGGGCAAGATTTTCTGGAGAAGAAGCCGTGTCCGTGTTCATTGACTGGGTTGAGCAGTTGGAGTGCGCGCTTGGATAGTTGCTCATGATTTGAAAAATGAATAAGGGACGGGGCAGCACTCCCATGAGCGGGGATGTCCGAAAATCATCCGGCCCCGTGCTTTGGTAAGGCCGGCGAGGGTGGGGGAACGATATCTCGTCTTGCCCTTGGGGTTGTGGCACCTACCGCGACGATTACCACACCCGGTGTATTGATACGTGGATGCTGGCGCGGTTGGATAGATGTTGGTGATGTAGATCGGCAGGCATCGCGAACCCCTCTTTAAGCCATGATAAAAAAATGGACAAGATACAGGGACCCTCTATGCCTGCCCGAAAGGTAACTGGAGTTTACATCAAAAGAAAAACCGCTGTTTGCAGAGCAGATATGCACAGGAGTGAGTCAGGGAAGTACCTGGGGAAAAGACCCCTTCATGCGATTTATCTTTCGAACCGGTACAGACGGCGCGTGTTTTCGTAGACGGCTTCTGCCACCCTTTCCACGGGCAGCTCCTTTATCTCCGCGATGGCCTTGAGGGCGAGGCGGACGTTGGCCGGTTCGTTGCGACTCTTCGGATCGGGGCCCAGGACGGGGCTGTCCGTTTCCACCAGAAGGCATGTCAGGGGAAGCTGCCGGACAAGTTTCTGATTTTGCCGGGAACGGAGCACAGACGGTGGAATGGAGAAGAAATATCCCGCCTCCACGCCGGGCAAGGCGATGGCGGCTTTCCCGTCAAAGGCGTGCATCTGAACCCTTCTCGCGTTTTCTTTTAGAAGAAGGGCAAGGGCGCGGCGTCCCGCCGAGCGGGAGTGGATGTTGAGGGGAAGATCGAGGTTGTTTGAGAGCCGGATGAAATACTTAAAGATTTCCACCTGGATCTCCCGTTCCTCCTCTTCCTTGACTTTCCAATAATCCAGCCCCACCTCGCCGATGGCAACGAGCATGTCCTTGTGTCGGCGGATGAATGCGTCGATTTTTCGCGCCTGGGTCATGTCGAGAATCGTGGGGTAGAGGCCAGCGGCGGGGAGGATCGCGGGATAGCGCTTTGCCAGTGCCAGGTTCTGGCGGGCGTCTTCCAGGTTTTCTCCCACGGCGACGATGGCCTCGACCCCCGCCTGTTTCGCCCTATCCAGAACGGCGGGGAGATCCCGCGTGAATGCCTCGACGCAGAGATGGGCGTGGGTGTCGATGACGGTTAGAGGTTTCATCGTGATCTTCGCAGGCCGTCCCGAGTTTTGGAGACCGCCTGGGCGTGGCCGTCAAATCCCTCGTAACCCGCGAGAACGTGGGCCTTCTCGGCCAGGTCCGGGTAGGCGGCCGCGGAGACTTGCACGATAGAGCTGCGCTTGAGAAAGTCGTGGACGGAGAGGGGGGAAAAGGTCTTCGCCCACCCGCCGGTGGGCAGGACCGCGTTGGGACCGATGAGGTAGTTTCCCAGGGTGAAGGGCGTGTGGCTTCCGAGTAGAATCTCGCCCGCGTTTCGGATCTCGTTTAGATACCGGCGCGGGTCGTCACCGAGGATTTCCAGGTGTTCCGGGGCAAAGTCGTTGACAAAGGCGATGGCCGTGTCCATGGACCCGGCGAGGATGATCCCCCCGTGTTTTCCGCCCAGGACGGTAGTCACGTATCGACGCCGGGTCTCCGAAAGGGGCTTGATGAAGGCGGGGAGGGCCCGCCGGGCCGCTTCCGCCACGTGTCGGCTGGGGGTTACGAGAAAGGCGGAGGAGTCGGAACCGTGTTCCGATTCCACTACCAGGTCCAGGGCGGCCAGTTCCGGGTTGGCCGTTTCGTCTGCCAAGACGATGGACTCGCTGGGCCCCGCCGGCAGACCCGGGTCGATGAGGTCGGAAAGGAGTCGCTTGGCCGCTACCACCCAGGGGCTTCCCGGCCCCACGATCTTGGAGACCCTGGGAACCGTCTCTGTTCCGTAGGCCGCCGCCGCGACACCCTGGGCGCCCCCGCACTTGAAGACAAGGGTGACGCCAGCCACCTGGGCGGCATACAAGGTTCCCGCGTCCACCGTGCCGTCCGGACCCGGGGGCGTGATGACGATGATGGTCTCAACACCAGCCACCAAGGCGGGGATGGCGGTCATGAGGGCCACGCTGGGAAACGAGCCCTTCCCGCGTGGGACATAGCAGGCCACGGATGGAATGGGCGTGGTCTTTTCCCCTCCCGTGACGCCGGGGCGGATCTCCACCAACTTGAGCGGTTCAGGCAGTTGGGTTTCGTGAAAACGCCGGATGTTCTCAGCCGCGTAGCGGATGGCTGATTTGACTGTTGGATCGAGCGCCTTTTCTGCCTCGTCAAACTCGGCCGGGGCACACGCGAGGGATTTTCGCGTCAGGCTGGCTCCATCGAACTTGGCGGCGTAATCCACGAGGGCTGCGTCTCCCCGCGTCTTCACGTCCTCAAGGATGGGCCGGACGCCTTCCAGAAAGGGCGTCAGATCCGCCGTCGGACGTCTGAGCAGGGCTTCGCGTTCATGACGATTCAGGTCGGTCAGGGCGACGAATTGAATGATTTCGGGAGTGATTTCGGGCATAGAAAACCCCTTTTTTATGGTTATTGTTCTATAAACGGGACCGAAAAGTCAAGGCTTGATAAATAGCCGGGTTTCTGGCAGACTTGCCGGGCCGCGAAAGGAGGCGTTTGACGTGCGCGAATTTTCGATGGATCTCGGCAGGATATGCCTGGAGGAGAAGGCTGACCTGACCTACCTCTACGTGGAAATATCCAACCGATGCAATCTGAATTGCAAGATGTGTTTCAAGCAATCGTGGAAAGATGAAGAGGGGGACATGGACTATGGCCTTTTCATGAAAATTCTGGACGACACAGCGGAATTTCCCGACCTCAGAATGATCTATTTTGGAGGGATTGGCGAACCCCTCGTGCATCCCGCCTTTATGGACATGGTTCGGGAGGTGAGAAAACGAGGGATTAGTGTCGGCGTTTCAACCAACGGTTCCCTCGTAACCGACCAGGTCATCTCCGAGTTCATCGACCTGCAGGTGGACCTTGTCTATTTTTCCATGGATGTTATTCCCATGATGCCGACGGAGGTGGGCCATGTCATCTCGGAAAACACCGTGAATAGGCTGAAACGCTTCAAGGAGATGAAAATCGCCCGGGACAGCGATCTTCCGCACATCGGCGTGGAATCGGTCATCACGAAGGAAAACAGCCGTCAGATAGCCGATCTCGCGGGTTTTCTGACGGAATTCGAGATTCAGGCCTTGATATTTTCGAACCTCCTCCCTTCTTCCGACACCTTTTCGGATCTCATCGCCTACGACGGAAGCGTTGACCTGTCTGAGGAGTTGCACAAGGTCTACCTGAAATCGTGCGAGGACCGGGGATTCCTTCTAAAACTTCCCGAGTTTACGCTGCGAACCGAACGCCACTGTGATTTCGTGGAAAAGAAGACGGCCATCGTCCGGTGGGACGGAAAGGTGGCCCCGTGTTACCGGTTTCTCCATACCTACCCGGAAATCATCTTCGGCAGGAAAAAGCAGGTGACCGCCCACACCTTTGGGGATCTGTCGAGATCCTCCCTGAAGGAGATATGGACAAGCCGGGACTATCTATGGTTCCGTTACGTGGTGTCCCATTCCCTTTATCCGTCCTGTACCGACTGTTCCCTCATGGACGCCTGCGCCTATGTCCAAGACACGGAAATGGACTGCTGGTCCAATATGCCCAGTTGCGGGGACTGCCTTTGGTCCCGGAAGATCGTTCTCTGTCCCATCCCCGTGGCGGCCTTCGGAAAGTTTCGTTAGTCCCAGAGAATTTACATGCCGCCCATACCATGTCCTTGTCGCGGCATGCGTCTGGATATGGACTGGGATGTTGCCCGGGCGGGATTGATTTCGTATCTTGACAAACGTCCCCGTTTTGAGTAAAAGAACCCCGACTGTGGCGGTGTAGCTCAGCTGGTCAGAGCATGCGGCTCATATCCGCAGTGTCCGGGGTTCAAGTCCCTGCACCGCCACCATTTCGACAAGCGATTTTCCCAGAAAAACGCCGAAGGCGCTCTCGTTCAGGGACGACCCGCCCATACTCATCGAACATATTCATTGACAAATTGGATAATGTTTGATATTTATGTTCACATGAAAAAGGGACTCCATGCCACGCAAGAGGCCATCCTGGAGGTTCTCAAGCGGGGTGTCGAGGGACTGTCCCTGCGGGACATCGCGCGGGAGGTGGAGGTTCGTTCCCCCGCCACGGTGGCCCATCACCTCCGCCAGCTCGAGAAGAAGGGATATCTCCGGCGGAACCCCGCGAACCCCTCCGAATATACCCTGTTGAAGGACCCGGTGAAGGATATCGCCTACGTGAATCTTTACGGCTGGGCCAGTTGCGGCCCCGGGGAATTCCTCGCGGAGACGAATGTTCGGGATCGCGTTCCCCTTTCCACCCGGCTGTTCGGGGTCACGGACCGCTCCTTTCTTGTCCGGGCCCGGGGAGATTCCATGGTGCCTGCCATCGCGGACGGGGATCTCGTCCTGGTGGAGCGCAAACCCCGGGTGGAGACAAACGCGGTGGCGCTCGTGATATGCGGGGAGGAGCCCCGGATCAAGAAGGTGATTTTCGCGGGAGACCGGGTGGTCCTGGCCTCCCTAAATCCCGCGTATCCCCCCGAGGTCTACGGGGAAGGGGAGGCGCTTGTCATCCTGGGGGAGGTCAAGGGTGTCATCAAGTTCAGCGTGTAGGAAGAAAACGGCGGTTTCTCGGCCGGAGACGCGCGCCGGCGCCGTGCCGCTTCCCCTCTGCGGGGCGCGCGTCCCCGCGGGGTTTCCCTCTCCCGCAGACGATTTCGTGGAAGATACCCTCGATCTCAACACCTTCCTCGTCCGGCACCCGGCGGCGACCTTCTTCGTCCGGGTCCAGGGGGATTCCATGGTGGAGGCCGGGATCCACTCGGGGGACATCCTGATCGTGGACCGGGCGCTGGAGGCCCGGGACCGGTCCGTGGTGGTGGCCGTCGTGGACGGGGAACTCACCGTCAAACGCCTGCGGCGGATGGGGCGGCGGACCTTCCTCGTGGCCGAGAATCCCGCCTATCCCGCCCTCGAGTTGGTCCCGGGAATGGATATTCGCGTCTGGGGCGTGGTGACCCACGTGATTCACACCCTGTCCCGGGGGTGAGATGGCGCCGCTCTTCTTCCTCGCGGACTGCAACAATTTCTACGTCTCCTGTGAACGGGTCTTCAATCCCTCCCTGGAGGGGAGACCGGTCGTCGTGCTCTCCAACAACGACGGGTGCGTGGTGGCCCGCTCCGAGGAGGTCAAGGCCCTGGGGATTCCCATGGGGGCGCCCGTTTTCAAATACCGGTCCCTCCTCAAGCGTCACCGTGTCAGGATTTTCTCGTCCAACTATACCCTTTACGGGGATATGTCGCGGCGCGTGATGTCCATTTTATCCCGTTTTACCCCGGACATGGAAATCTATTCCATCGACGAGGCCTTTCTTTCCTTCCCGGCGTCCGTCCCGTCCGCTCCCGAGACCCTCGCGAAAAAGATGAGGGAAACGGTATGGCAGTGGACGGGAATCCCCGTTTCCATCGGCATTGCCCCCACCAAGACCCTGGCCAAGGCGGCCAACCGCATCGCCAAGTCGGAACCGGAACACGGCGGGGTGTTCGCCCTGATCGATCCGGCCGGCACGGACGCGTGGCTGGAGAGGATTCGGGCCGGGGACGTCTGGGGGATCGGGCGGCGCCGGGAGGCCCTCTTGAAGCGGCACGGCATCTACACCGCCAGGCAATTGAAAACAGTGCAGGATGACTGGGCGCGCCGGCGCCTCTCCATCACCGGGCTTCGCACCGTCTGGGAACTGCGGGGCGTCTCTTGTATCCCCCTGGAGGAAGCGCCGCCTCCCAGGAAGGGAATCATCAGCTCCCGCACCTTCGACCGCTGCGTGGAAAGGCTGGAGGCGCTGGAAGAGGCCGTCGCCCTCTATGTGACCCGGGCCGCCGAGAAACTCCGGCAGCATCATCTCCTTGCCGCCTGCCTGCAGGTCTTTCTCGCGACCAGCCCCTACCGGGACGGGCCGCGCTACGTCAACAGCCTGACCATCCCCCTCCCGGCACCCACCGCCTACACGCCGTTTCTCGTGACCTCCGCCCGGCGGGGGCTCCGGGAGATCTTCCGGTCGGGCTATCCCTACAAAAAGGCGGGGGTCGCGCTCTTGGAGCTCACCTCCGAGAGGATGCGCCAGGTATCCCTCTTTCCCCCCGACAGTCGGCGCGATCCCGCTCGGGATGACCGGTTGATGAAGGCGATGGACGCGGTAAACGTCCGTTACGGCAGGGACACGCTCCGTGTGGCCTCCTCCGGGATCACGCGGCCCTGGCGGTCTCACCCCTCCCGGCTTTCTCCCCGCTACACCACCCGGTGGCGTGACTTGCCCGTGGTGGTGTAGGACCCGAATAGAGAGACACTCTCCCGGATTCTGTTTCGGTTTATGGGGCCCCGGAAAGATGCCGGGAAAGGGAGAGGTGACTTGACAAATATTATTAAATCAATTACATTTATTATAGTTAAATTAAAGGAGCGAAAAGATGAGATACGCGACGGATATCACGAGATTGGTGGGGAATACGCCCCTGGTGCGGTTGAACCGGCTGGTTTCGAAGAACAACCTCGTTTTTGCCAAGCTGGAGATGTTCAATCCCCTCGCCTCCGTTAAGGATAGGATTGGTCTTGCCATGATCGAGGCGGCGGAGAAATCGGGACGTATCGGGGAAGGCGCCGACATCGTGGAGCCTACCAGCGGGAACACGGGGATCGCGCTGGCGTTCATCTGCGCCGCCCGGGGATACCGCCTGACCCTGACCATGCCGGAAAGTATGAGCCGGGAAAGACGCGAAATCCTCAAGCGCCTGGGGGCGGAGCTGGTTCTGACCCCGGCGGGCGAGGGGATGAAGGGGGCCATCGAGAAGGCCCGTGAGATCGCTAAAAAGACCGGCGCCTTTATGCCCCAACAGTTCGAGAATCCCGCAAACCCGGAGATTCATTACCGGACAACCGCTCTGGAGATCTGGGAGGACACGGACGGGCAGGTGGATATCTTTGTGGCCGGAATCGGGACGGGGGGAACCGTCTCGGGCGTGGGGAGATACCTAAAGGAACGAAAGGCAGGCATCGAAGTGGTCGGCGTGGAGCCGAGCGAAAGCCCAGTGCTCTCGGGAGGAAGCGCGGGGGCGCATGGGATTCAGGGGATCGGAGCGGGATTTGTTCCGAAGATCCTAAACAGGGATGTCGTGGACCGAATCGTTACCGTCGAGACAGGTGAGGCGAAGGAGATGTTCCGGGCACTGCCACTCGAGGAAGGCCTTTTTGTCGGCATCTCTTCCGGGGCTGCCATGGCGGCGGCACGGAGAATTGACACGGAGGTCAAGGGAAAGATCATCGTGGTTTTGTTTCCAGACACGGGCGAACGTTATCTCTCTGTGGAGGCCGGCAGTCATGGGGCGTGAAACGATAAAAGAAGCGGGAAAGATAGGTGTAAAGATTCGGTTGCATCCATTTATTGCCGGCGACGAGATTCCGTCTGATTCCCTGTCAACGGAAGGAGAAACGGTGGGGAAGTGCGTGGAAAATCTCCTGGAACGTTTCCCTTCCCTGAGGGAGAAGTTGTTCGCCGGTCCCGAACGGCTACACGAATACCTCGAGGTTTACGTCAACGAGGAAAGCGTTTACCCACACGAGCTGGTCATGCCCGTTCACGAGGGCGACGAGATATCCATTACCTATGTGCTGGCCGGCGGCTGAATTCCCGGCCTGGAAGGAGATAGACCATGTGGGATTACACGGAAAAGGTCAAGGAGTATTTTCTCAACCCGAGAAACGTGGGAGAGATTGCGGATGCCGACGGGGTCGGAGAGGTTGGATCCATCGCCTGCGGGGACGCCTTGACGCTCTACCTGAAAATCGACGAGAATGAACGTATCACAGACGCCAAGTTCAAGACCTTCGGATGCGCAAGCGCCATTGCCTCGTCTTCCGCCCTTACTGAGATGATCAAGGGGCTTCCCTTGTCCGAGGCCGAAAAGATTACCAACGATGATATCGTGCGTTTTCTGGGCGGGCTGCCTCGGCAAAAGATGCACTGCTCCGTGATGGGGCGCGAGGCCCTGGAGAAGGCCATCGCTAACTACCGTGGAGAGGAAGAGAAGGCGGTTGAAGGCACCATCGTCTGCGAGTGTTTCGGGGTTACGGACCGGGAGATCGCACGAGCCATCCGGGAAAACGGATTGACCACGATCGAGGACGTGACCAATTTCACCAAGGCGGGGGGCGGTTGTCAGAAGTGTCATGAAAAAATCCAGGAAATCATCGACGACATCACGGGCACGTGCCGCCCGCGGAACGCGGAACGCGGAACGATGACAAACATTGAGAAGATTAAAAAAATCGAAGCTACCCTGAACAGGGAGATCCGGCCCCTGCTTCAGCAGGACGGCGGGGATGTCGTGCTTGTTGACGTGGATGGCAACACGGTTTACGTGCGTTTCCAGGGGACTTGCGCGGGATGCCAGATTTCCCAGGTAACCCTGAAGGACACTGTCGAGAAAAAACTTCGGGAACTCGTCACGCCAGAGCTGGTTGTGCAGGAGGTAAGAGGATGAAAACGGTTTACGTGGATAACAACGCGACGACACAGGTGGATCCACGTGTGTTTGAAGCGATGCTGCCCTACCTGAAGGATCTTTACGCCAATCCGTCGAGCATGTATCGATTCGCGGGGGAAGTGAGCAAGGGACTGGAAAAGGCACGGCGACAAGTCGCCTCGCTCCTCGGCGCGGACCCGGACGAGATTGTTTTCACCAGTTGCGGGACGGAAAGCGACAACACGGCGATCCGGGCCGCCATACAAGCGTTTCCGGAAAGGCGCCACATCCTAACGACCCGGGTGGAGCATCCCGCCATCAAGAACCTCTTCGAACACCTGGCGAAGAAGGGGTGGCGGGTGACATTCGTCCCCGTCGATTCTAAGGGGCACCTGGACCTGGACATCCTTTACCGGAACCTTATCCCTGAAACAGCCGTGGTCAGCGTCATGTGGGCCAACAACGAAACAGGTGTTGTCTTTCCCGTCGAGGAGATCGCCCGCGAGGTCAAGGAAAGGGGAATCCTTTTTCATACCGATGCCGTCCAGGCGGCGGGGAAGATCCCCATCGACATGAAGAAAGTTCCCGCCGACATGCTTTCCCTGTCAGGACATAAACTTCACGCCCCCAAGGGTGTCGGCATCCTCTACGTCCGCAAGGGAACCCCATTTGCCCCCCTGTTGATCGGTGGCCACCAGGAACACGGCCGGCGGGGAGGCACGGAAAACGTGGCGTCCATTGTGGCGCTCGGCAAGGCTTGTGAACTGGCACAGGGACATCTTGACGAGGAGAACACCCGCGTCAGGCGGTTGCGGAACAGGCTGGAAGAAGGGTTGCTGGAGCGGATACCGCGGGCCATCGTCCATGGCGATAGGGAAAACCGACTCCCCAACACGGTCAGCATCGGCTTTGAAGGAGTGGAAGGGGAGGCCATCCTCCTGATGATGGACGAGTTTGGCATCTGCGCTTCCTCGGGATCCGCGTGCACGTCCGGGTCCCTGGAGCCTTCCCACGTCTTGCGCGCAATGGGGGTTCCCTTCTCCCACGTTCACGGATCGATTCGTTTCAGTCTCAGCCGGTTCAACACGGAAGGGGATATCGACTTCATACTCGAAAAACTTCCCCCCATCATCGCGAGACTGCGGGAACTTTCTCCCTATTGGAAAACCCGGGGCGGAAGGAGAACCTGCAACAGCCAGATCATGTCGGCTCTGTGATTTTCTTACGGGGCCGCGGCCCGTGGGAGGAGACCATGCGGATCGAATCCATTGCCATCAGCCCCGCGAAGGGGACAAAGAAGATTCCCGTTGGTGAGGTTTGCCTGTTGAAAAACTATGGACTGAAAGGGGACGCCCACGCGGGTTCCTGGCACCGCCAGGTGAGCTTTCTCGCCAAGGAAGCCATAGATCGCGTGAGAGAGCGGGGGTTGAAGGTCGGTTTCGGTGATTTCGCGGAGAATATCGCCACGTCCGGGATCGATTGGCCCTCTCTTTCATTGGGAACGAGGGTGCGCCTCGGCGGAACGGCTGTCGTGGAAATCACGCAGATAGGGAAAAAGTGCCACACGCGGTGCGCCGTCTTCCGGATGGCCGGAGACTGCATCATGCCTCGGGAAGGGGTCTTCGCCCGGGTCCTCGTGGGAGGAGAGATCCGTCCGGGTGATAGGATTTCTATCCTGGATGGACAAACCGGTTAAACCCAACGTGGTGAAAGAAAGCGTTTTGCATTTGCCCATCCGCCGCAAGGGATTGTTATGATGCCTTTGTATCCCTACACACCGGGCAGTTGGGGTTTTTCTTGAAATCGCTGACGACACATTCCATGACCTCGGCGTTGAAATAGAGAAGCCTTCCCGCGAGATTTTTACCAATACCGGTAATCAGCTTGATGGCTTCCAGGGCCTGGAGGGAGGCGATAAAGCCCGCCGTGGCACCAAAAACGGGGATGGGGCCCGGGGTTGTTTTCTTCCTAGGGAATATACATTCGAGGCATGGGGTTCGGCCGGGAATGATGGTGGTCAACTGTCCCATCAACCCATAAACGCCGCCGTGGACGAGTGGAATTTTCCATCTTACGCAGGCCCGGTTGAGGGTATACCTTGAGGCCATGTTGTCGAGGCAATCCACGACGATATCCACCGAATCCAAAAGTGACTCGCACGTCTTCGGCGTAATCTTTTCGGGAATCGCGTGTACCTTGATGGTGGGGTTCAAGCCGGTGAGTTTCGCCTTCGCCGACAGAACCTTCCGTCGCCCCATGTCTCCGTCCCCGTGTAAGAGTTGACGGTTCAGGTTCGAGAGGGTGACCGTGTCGAAATCGGCGAGGGTGATCTCGCCAACCCCGGCGACCGTGAGATACATGGCGAGGGGGGATCCAAGTCCCCCAACGCCCGCCACCAGCGCGTGGATGGCGGCAAGCCTTTCCTGGCCTTTCCGCCCAAGGGGCTTGAAAAGGATTTGTCGGCCGTAGCGTTCCAGGTCATCCGGGTTCAATGCCACGTTATTCTCCTCGAGGGGTTACCCGCCGCCAAGCGGGGCCATGTAAAGTTCGATCCAGACCTCGTCCTTGTTTTTCAGGGGTGTTTCCAGGCGGTTCGGGAGGAAGAAATGGCGCCGGCCGTTCACGCACAGTTCCTCGATGTCGTCGCTCAGGTCTCCGTCACGAAGGATATGCACCGAGTCCCACATGGCGTCGAGCCTTTCGAGCAGTTTCTTCAGCGTGATTTTTTTCCCGTCGAGAAAAACCCGGGTGGGGGGATCGAAGATCCCCGTCAGCTTGAAATTCGCGTTTACCTCTATTTCCATGACCCGCTTCCCCCCTTATCCCTGGTCGGGAACGCGCACCGCAGTGAGGCGGAGGTTGCCTTGCGCGGCGTGCCGTTCCAAGGCCGCGATCCTTTTTTCGAGACGTTCCACCACCTGTTTCACAGGGTCAGGAACGAGGTGGTGGTTCAGGTCCACGTTCGTGGAGATTTCGTGATGCCCCGCGGGCTTGGCCGGAATCCCCACGGCCGTCGTGAAGGGAGGGATGTCCGAAACCACGACCGATCCGGCGCCGATC
>Ga0256833_1000275_pt1 | contig 41004 bp, 43 predicted proteins | sample 356284metaG_FD_190535 | JGI IMG/M metagenome (GOLD analysis project Ga0256833, IMG submission 190535) | Hydrothermal vent microbial communities from Mid Atlantic Ridge, Atlantic Ocean - 356-284 | ecosystem: Environmental > Aquatic > Marine > Hydrothermal vents | place: Atlantic Ocean: Mid... | reverse complement strand
GACCTTAAGGAAGCGCTTTATCATCTCCTTCTCGGTGGAGACGACCTCAACGTAGGGCAGGTCAATCTTCTTCCACGTTATGACCCTCGCCCCGTCCTCGTCGGCGTAGCTTATCATCAGGATTGGCCCCTCAGCAAACTCCTCGCCCTCGTGGTAGAGCGTCTCGATGTCGAAGGACATGAGCTTAAGCTCCTCGTCGCCCTCCATCGGGATAAGGCCTTTGTCTATGAGGTATCTCTTTGCGAAGGGTATGTCGTACTCGTAGATGTCCACAACCGCTGGGTGCTTCCTTATCTCGTCCCTAATGGCTGGAACGTCCTGCGGGTGCTCGAAGTAGAGCTTCCAGACCTCCACAGGCCTGCCGAGGAACTTCTTCCTAACCTTCTCGGCGCGCTTGACCTTGATAACTTTTTCGTGGCGCTCGGCGGTTATCTTCTTGACCTCCTCAATCGCGGAATCGTCCTTTAAAAGGGCGTAGATGTAGGGCTCAAAGTCCCTGTCGTATTCTATCTTAAACTCTCCGTTCTCCTTCTTGAATACCCTTATGACGGGTTTTCCGTCCTCAGTGATGTAGTCGGCATCGAGGATCATGAGTCATCACCCGTAATCCTGTAAAACAGCTCCGGGGTTATCCTAAACCCAAGACGTTTCAGCTTATAAAAAAGGTCATCGGGGTTTTCATAGATAATTTTCCTTTCCATTAAGATTTTGAGTATGCCCAAAGTTCCGATAACGCGTAATCCCTCAAACCTCGCCGCTTTTCTGGCCTTTAAGTCATCGAGAACAACTATTGAACTGGTTTCTTTCGCCAGCGCTATCGCTTCAATTTCTCCCCGGTGAAGGCCAGAATACGTCAAATCCTTAATGTTTTGTGGCTCTACAATACGCACAGCACCTCCGCTGGTTAGCCCTTTAATAGCGGCGCTAACTTCATCTTCCTTTGCCCTGATTTCTTCCCAAACCGCTTTTGGAATAATAACTCCCTCAAAGAGGCCTATTGCCTGGGAAAGATACCCCAGTTTAGTGAGTATGATTAATGGGGATGTGTTAAACACGGCCCTCACGTTTCAGCTCCTCCATGATCCTTTTTGCCTCGTCCCTTTCAAGCTCCGCCTCCTCGCTGTCCAGCAGGGAGTATTCAACGCCAAGCTTATCGAGGAGAAATGCAAGCTCATCGAGTTTCATGTTTAAAAGCTCTGCCGCCTTCTCAAAAGTTACCTGGTGACTCACCAAGAGACCTATCACCTTGAGGAATCGCTCTTTTTCCCCGTAATCCTTGAAGAGGGGAAAGTTGAAGACCAACCGGTCAACCTCTTCCATGTTCCCACCGTGATTGAGTTAGCATTTATCCCATAAATAAACTTCGCCATGCTTAAATAAAGAATAGCAGCGGAAAGAGACAATCATGGATTTTCAACTTTCTGTATAAGGGCGCTGCACTTCTCCTGAAGCTCAACGTTGGCCTTCAAAAGCTCCTCACTGGGATAGTTGCCGTTCCTCCGCCATTCTATTGCAAATTCGTTGATCATTTGCAACCCCTCACGGACGGCAGAGACGTTGGCAGTTCCATTGAGAAAAGCAGTTCTTGACGCGTTCAGAAACTCCATACATCCCCCCGTGTCGGCCATCCTAAAAAACCGAACTCATTGAAGGTGTCCAGTCTGAGATAGCTCCCGGCCTCAAGAAGGTGGTTGAGGAGCCTCAGAAAGTCCCGCTCAAGCTCAACCGTGGAAAGGTTAAAGGCCGGGATGGAATTCGAGTCGAGTGCCCCAAGCGCATTCTTGGAGTGGAACTGGAGATCAACCATCGTGGAAAAAGTCACGGTGTGGAGCCAGCCCCTCTCACAGTCCCTCTGTCCCTCAATCAGGGCGTTCAGACGCTCTTTCTGGACGTAGAGATGAAAGGCCGAGAATGCAATCACCAACAGCAAAACAATAGCTATCATGTTTCCCCACTTCATAAAATCCCCTTACAAAACCCCACTTCCAAAGGTAATAAGTGTTTCGGTGGTCAGAGTATAACACATCGCCACCTTTTTAAACTCCACCTCAAAGCCCCGTCCATGGAGCTGTTTTACCGCGTGAGCTTTCAGGAAGTGGTGGCGGACGCTTTAAGCTTAGTTGAGGAGCGCGAGCTCTCATCGAAGCACGCCCTTGAGAGGGTCTTCAGAAAGGTGTCTGGACGGGACAGAGACAAGGCGCGCGGACTGGCTCACGCCTACGTCTTCGAGATTGAGAAGTGGCGCGCCAAGATGGACTTCATAATCAACTCTGTTTTGAAGGGCTCAACGGTCGAAGATCTCGATCCGTATCTGGCCAGCCTTCTGAGGATAGGTACCTTTGAAATCCACTTCCGGAAAGTTCCGCCTGCTATAGCGACCGACTCGATAATTCGCGTCGTCAAGGAGCGCTTTGATTTCTCAAGGGCAAAGTTCGTGAACGCGCTGATGCACTCGATAGATAAGTTCGACGTGGAGAAAGCCCTGAAAAGGCTCAAGGAGAGGGACAGGATAGAATGGCTGAGCGTGCGCTTCTCCCACCCGCGCTGGTACGTTGAGTACGCTGTAGACCTCCTTGGTTACGACGAGGCTGTCTGTTTGCTCCTCAGCAACAACAAAGCCCAGCGCTATTACGTCAGGGCAAACACCATCAAGACCGACGTGGACTCGCTGAGGGATTATCTTGAGGAGAACGGCGTGAGGACGGCCTTAACTCCCGTTCCGGACGTGCTGAAGGTCCTCGAATACAGAACCCCTGTAACGAGGCTCGACTGGTACAGGGAAGGAAAGTTCGTGATTCAGGACCTGGCGAGCGCCTACGTCGCTCACGTTTTATCTCCAGAGCCAGGCGATAGGGTTCTGGATTTGGCGGCCGCACCTGGGAGCAAGACCTTTCACGTGGCGGCGCTGATGGAGAACCGGGGCGAGATAGTGGCCGTTGACTACTCCTACGACAGGCTCATGCGCATGAAGGAGAAGATGAAGCTCCTCGGAATCAAAAACGTCAAGCTGGTTCATGCCGACGGCCAGAGCTTTAAAGACAAGGCCAAGTTCGACAAAATCATTCTCGACGCGCCGTGTTCAAGCTCGGGAACCTACCGGCAGTTTCCCGAGGTAAAGTGGCGCTTCAACGAGGAGAAAATCAAGCGCATCATAAACGTTCAGAGGAACATGCTCAGAAACGCCTACGAGAATCTCAGAGAAGGCGGTGAGATGACCTACTCTACGTGCTCTATAAGGGTTGACGAGGACGAGGAGAACGTGCTCTTTGCCGTTGAGAGGGTCGGACTGGAGCTGATGGACTATCCTTTCGGCTGGGGCGACAAGGGCTTCCTTGAAATCGGCGATAAAGTCTTTAGAGCGTGGACGCATAAGCACGACTGCAACGGGTTTTTCATTGCAAAGATGGGGAAGAGTTAAACCAGCGGCTTCCTCCTTGCTGGCCCTTTAGGATACTCCTCCTCAAACACCTCCGCCGTGAAGCGGTAGACCTTCGTGTCCTCGTCGAGCCAGCAGTCCGGAGGTAATCCAGCCTTCCAGCAGGTCTGGGCCAAGAACTCCTCTTCATCCCAGCCCCACTCGAGCGGCACCTGCGGTAGGAGCAGGCCGGAGTAGATGCCCTTCTCGATTATCAGCCCATCGCGGCCGACCTTTATTTTCCTCGGTTTCTCCTCCGGCGGTCCTTCTATGAGCTCTGGCGGTGTCAGGACGCTGACCTCAACGGTTAAGTCGTTCAGCTCGCTCTCCCTCACCGGCGGGAAGCGCGGGTCGTTGACAGCGGCGTATATGGCGGCTTTTATAGTGGCCTCAACCAGGGGGTATATCGGTAAGGGGAAGCCTATGCATCCCCTAAGTGCCGTCTGCGGAGGAGCGTGACGCCTGTTGAGGGTCACGAAGACGCCCATCTTCTCCCACAGCTCCGGTGGTGTATCCTCCGGCGGTTTTATCGTTCTGCCGTTTCTGACATACTCCTCTATAGCCCTCCTCGCGAGTCTTACCAGAAACTCCCCCCACTCGTCCTTAATCCTGGGCATTCTCCACCACCGTTAAAATTACTTCACGTTAGGTTATTAACCTATCGTAATCCTTAAATTACTGTCGAGGTAGATTAAAGCGGGTGTCGAAGATGGTGATAGTGGAGTTATCAGTCGTCCCCCTCGGGATAGACCACGGGTTCAGCAAATACATAGCGAAAGTAGTAAAGCTTTTAGAGGAGAAGGGTATTAAATATGAGCTGACGCCCATGGGGACGATAATCGAAACCGAGGAGCTCGATAATGCCCTGAGAATAATCCAAGAAGCACACGAACTTATGTTCAAGGCAGGTTTCAAGAGAGTTTACACCGTGGTCAAAATAGACGACCGCAGGGATCTCAGAATGGGCATGGAGGAGAAGGTCTCCGCTGTCATGGAAAAGGTGAGGGGTGGTTAACATCAGAACCCTCATACTCGCGATAGACCGGGACGATGACTTCGGAAAAAAGGCGGGGGTTAAAGGGCCCGTCATAGGGAGAGATGCCTGCATAGATGCCGCCTTAAAGCTCAGCTTAGCTGACCCCGAGGACAGCGACGCCAACGTTGTTTATGCCGCCGTCAAGCTCCACGATGAGCTGGGGGAAAGCGGAGAGTTCGAGGATATTCAAGTAGCACTGATAACAGGACATCCCAAGGTCGGTGTAAAGAGTGATATGGAGCTTGCGAGACAATTAGAAGAGGTTCTTAAGGAGTTTCCGGCCGACGGTGTGATAACGGTAACGGATGGTGCCGAGGACGAACAGATTTTTCCCATTATCACATCGCGGCTCCCCATCGTAAGCTCCCACCGGGTTGTCGTCAAACAGAGTGAAGGGATAGAAACGACGTACTACGTTCTTTACAGGTATCTAAAGGAGATTATGAGCGATCCCGGCGTTGCCAAGATAGCCCTGGGAATTCCCGGAATGATAATACTCTTCTACGGCCTGGCACGGCTTCTCTCAGTGGTCTACCCAGACAAGGCGAAGATAGTGTCCGCGGTCGTCACTGGTACAATGCTTCTTTTGATTGGGGTCTACTTCTTTACGAAAGGATTCCACATTAACATCAAGAGAAGCCTCTCCGGGATAAAACAGTCCCTGGCTCAGCAGGCCATAGTGGTGATTTCTTTTATTGCTGGACTCTCAATCATCGCCGGCGGGGCCATAAACGCCTACTTCAGACTCGAAGAGTATGCACTCGACCTAATAGGAAGTTACCCTGGGACCCCTCTTCTCCAGGGACTTATCTACGTGAATGCAATTGCAGCCCCCCTCGTGCTTGGTATCACCGTAATGGTAGGAGGCAAGATAATTCAAGCTTACCTCAAGAGAGACTATCATATATGGTACTACACGTCTGCACTCGTCCTGATGCCAGCGTTCTGGGTGACCCTCGATTTAACAACGAGGTATGCGATGGCGATTCTGACCATCTCCAACATAGATATTTTTGCCAAACTCGTTTTTGCCATAGTCGACGTCGCCATGGCAGTGATAGTTGGGGCTTACCTGAGGGGAAAAGTCAAAGGGTGGGAGAAAGTTGAGACTGGAGCGGGCTCTTGAGGAGTACGAGAGAATAAAGAACGAACGCAGGCGCGAGCTTGAAAAAATAAAGAAAGAATACAACAGACGCTTAAAAAAAGAGCTAAAGGAAATCCTCAAAGAACTTGACGAACTTGAAAAAAAGAGGATACCAAAGGGTGTGGACGAAAGGATAAAGCGGGTCCTCGAGGGGGAGAGGAGAAGCTATGTCTCCAGCCTCAGAACCACTCTCAAGAGCATAGAAAGTATGGATGACCTCGGGAAGCGCCTTCCAGACATTTCAAAATTCCATATCGGACACGGAAAATACCTGTTGGAAGTCTTTGAAAAAGAAGTTTACAGTATAAACAAGCTCCTAAAGAGACTCAGTGAAGAGTACGGTTCATACTACACGGAAATCTCCACGAAAGAACTTGGAGATGTTGATATTAAAGCCCTCAGGGAAGATATCTCCCATGTAATGAGAGCCATTGATGAGACACGGGATGAAAGGAAGAGATTGGAGGAGATTCTTTACAGAAAACGTCGGGAACTCGAAACACTACGGAAGAACATGGGGCTTGAAGAACTGGAGGAAAAGATAAACAATTTGTCGAGCGAGATAAAAAGGCTGGAAATGGAGATACGCTCCAGGGCCTCAAAACTCCAAAAACCCATCAAAAGGCTGAGACTTGGCGGTTTTGCGGACGAGTTTTCAAGAGACAGCAGCCTGGCTGTCAGAGAGCCCGAAAAAACCCTTAAACTCGTAAAGGAGAGGCTCCCAAACTTTGAAGGAAAGCAGAAAAAAGCAGCCGAATGGCTCATCAAATATCTACCAGAGAAAATAACGGAGATAAGAGAGAAAAGAAGAATACTCAAAAGCTTGGAGGAAAAGAGGAACCTTATACTCGACCAAACGTCTTCAAAGGAAAAGGAGATATGGGAGATAGAACGGCTAATCCAGGAAAAAGAAGGGGAGATAAGGCGCCTAAAACGACGATTGGAACATCTCGAGAGGGAGTTCAACGACGCCATTGAGAAGATAGAAACTATACTCGGTGAGAGCATCGAGCGGTAGGCTTATAAGTTAGGTTTACCTAATTCTTTTGGGTGGTGAAAATGTTCAAAGTCGACAAACTTCGCTTTGGAACGGCCGGGATACCAATCTCAACTCCAAAACGCTCAACTATAGACGGTATAATCCACGTCCGAAACCTCGGGCTCGATGCTATGGAGCTTGAGTTCGTCAGGGGGGTTAATCTGAAACCAGAACTTGCCAAAAAGATAAAGTATGTGGCGAAGAAGCACGACGTCCTCCTCACTGCTCATGCCCCCTACTACATCAACCTCAATGCAACAGAGAAGGCCAAGGTTGAGGCCAGCAAGAAGAGGATAATCCAGAGCGCCGAGCGGCTCCATGAAGCGGGCGGCTGGAGCGTGGTTTTCCACGCCGGTTATTATCTCAAGCAAGATCCTGGGAAAGTCTACGAAAAAATCAAAAACGAGCTCAAGGACATCGTAAAGAACCTCGGAGACAGGGGCATAGAGGTATGGATAAGGCCCGAGCTGACTGGAAAACCCACCCAGTTCGGAGACCTGAAGGAAGTGGTAAAGCTGAGCGAAGAGATAGAGCTGGTCCTGCCTACGATAGACTTTGCCCACGCCCATGCGAGGAACAAAGGCAAATGCAACACCGCTGAAGAGTGGCGCGAGATGCTGAGCTTTATGGAGGATCGCCTCGGCAGAGAAGCCCTGGACAACATGCACATCCACATAAGCGGCATAAATTACGGAGAGAAAGGCGAAAAGAACCACCTGAACCTCCAGGAGAGCGACATGAACTGGGAAGACCTGCTGAGGGTTCTCAAGGAGTTCCGCGTTAAGGGCGTCGTCATAAGCGAGAGCCCGAACATCGAAGGCGATGCAATCCTGATGAAGAAGAAATACGAGGAGATACGGGTTTAAGCCCTCTCAATTCTCCCGTATCTCTCCATGATTTCCACAAGCTTATCAACCGGAAGGGCGTAGCGGATCCTGCCGTTTCTGCCCTCTATCGTCCTAGCTTGCAGGAGGGAATTTATTATCGCCTCCTCCGTGGTCTCTGCCGCCGCTCTAAAGAGCGGGCTCAGAGCGTTGTCCGGCAGGAAACTGAGCAGGTGGGCTTCCTTATCCAGCGGAACGGTCTGGGCCGTCGAGAAGGCCAGGACTACGTCACCGCTTCCGTGATAGGCGTAGCCTCCGGTCCTTGCGAGGCCTACAATGGCTCTCTTCGCGAGCCTCTTCAGCCCCCTCGCCGTTAAAGGTGCATCCGTGGCTATTACAATCGATATGCTCCCCCTCATGGAGAGCCCCCTTCCGGGATAGTTTTTCAGCCCAAGACCGACGGGAACGCCAGCTATGACCAAATCCTCCCTCCTGCCAAAGTTCGCCAAAACGAGGGAAGCAACGGTATAGCTTTCACCACCTATCTCAACCACTCGCGAGGAGGAACCTATTCCGCCCTTGAACTCGAAGGCGCTCATTCCTGTGCCAGCTCCAACCGAGCCTTCCTCGAAATCGAGAGAAGCGTTCTTAGCGGCCTCAAAATAGTGCTCCTCTTTAACCGCGAGCTTCCTTATGTTGTTCAGATAGGAGTCATTGCACTCCATTACGAGCGGGGAAACACTTCTAAGCTCCGGATTCAGCCCGATCATATGCCTAACCACGGCGCTCGCAACGGTGTAAACGCTCAGCGTGTTGGTCAGCGCTATGGGCGTTTCAATGTAGCCGAGTTCATTCACCTGAACGAAGCCTATCGGCTTGGAAAAGCCGTTCATGACAAAGGTTGCAGCAAAAAGCCTTTCCCTGTAGGGGTTCTTGACGGGGGGAAGCAGAACGGTAACCCCTGTTCTTACATCGTCTCCCTCGATTACCGTTGAGTGACCAACTTTAACATCCAAATCAGCTATTGAGTTCCTTTTTCCATGGGGGTGAATCCCGATATTTATCCCCAGCTCGGGAGCCTTCATGCTATCACCGGTTATAGATGGCATGCCGGAGTTAACAACCTTTCCCAATCAAGACTTATAAACCCCCAAAACCGAGTTGTCCCCATGGGGTCAAGGCTCTCGAAGCTCTTCCTGCTCATCCCGCTGGCCTTCCTCGTGGTCTTCTTCTACGTCCCGTTAGTCAGCATTCTGAAAACCGGCCTCTGGGAGAATGGACTCACCCTCAGGCACATCTCCTCCGTTCTGGCCAACGACTACCACAGGAGGGTCATAGCCTTCACGATAGGACAGGCGATAGCCTCAACCCTCCTCACCCTTGCACTCGGCCTTCCCGGCGCGTACATATTCGCCCGCTATGATTTTCCCGGAAAGAGCATCATAAAAGCCGTCCTAACCGTCCCGTTCGTCATGCCAAGCGTGATGGTTGCCCTGGGCTACATTCTCCTATTCGGAAAGAGCGGAATTGTAACGGAGCTGATAGGACGCGACCTTGGAATCCTTTACTCATGGAAGGGAATCCTTCTTGCCCACGCCTTCTACAACTTCCCCATAGTTATCCGAATGGTCTCGTCGCTGTGGCAGAGGATAAACCCGCACTACGAGGAGGCGGCGATGGCACTCGGGGCCAAAGGCTGGACGCTCTTCAGAAAGGTTACCCTCCCGATGATTTCCCCGGCGATTTTTGCCTCCGCGATGCTGACTTTCATCTTCTGCTTCCTGAGCTTCTCGATTCCCCTCATTATCGGCGGCTACCGCTATGCCACCATAGAGGTGGACATCTTCACCTCGATAATGATGCTCCTCGACTTCAAGACCGGCTCGGCACTGGCAATAATCCAGATAGTCCTGAGCATGGGCTTCATGTACCTCTATCTCAGGGCTCTCGATGCATACGCCAAACGCGAGGAGCAGCGCGTGTTTAGAAAGCCCCGCCCCTTCACGAGGCGCGACTGGCTGAGCCTCAAGGGACTGCTCGTTGGGGTTTATTCCATGATCATCTTTCTCTTCATAGTTTCTCCGCTCTTAGCTGTTCTCTACGACTCCCTGCGCTTCAACGATGCCTGGAGCCTCGAATGGTACAGGAGGATATTCTCGACCGAGTACAACCCGATGTTCGGGGCGACGACGCTCGACGCGGTAAGGAACTCCCTGACCTTCGGCCTGGCGACGGTAGTTCTCTCGGTTCTCGTTGCCCTGCCAATAGCCTACGCCCTCCACCGCTGGGACTTCAGGGGAAAGAGGCTCTTCGACGTCCTGGTTATGCTCCCGCTGGCGAGTTCAGCCATAACCCTCGGCCTGGGATACATAAGGGTCTTCCATGGCACGGTGCTCTACTTCACCGCCTGGATAATCATCGCCGCCCACACCGTCATAGCCTATCCCTTCGTCTTAAGGGCGGTTTCCACCTCCTTAAAGAAGATAAGGCCAAACCTCTGGGAGGCGGCATTGAGCCTCGGCGCCAGGGAGTGGAAGGCCTTCCTTAAAGTCGAGCTTCCATTGGCCTTAGGTGGAGTGATAGTCGGCGCGATATTCGCCTTCGCAATGAGCATAGCGGAGCTGGGAGCTACCTACATGCTTGCAAAGCCCGAATATACCACCATGACCGTGGCCATATACAAGTTCCTCGGGGCGAGGCAGTTCGGCTCTGCTTCTGCATTATCAGTTCTCCTTATGGCGGTCTCAACGCTGGGTTTCCTGATAATCGAGAGAGTAGGTGAGGAAGTATGGTGAGGGTAGAGCTGCGAGGAGTGGTCAAGGAGTGGGAGGATTTCCGGCTTGAGATAGGCGAGCTGGCAGTTAAGGACGGCGAGTTCCTCACGCTCCTCGGGCCGAGCGGCTGCGGAAAGACCACGACGCTCAGAATTATAGCGGGATTTGAAAAGCCGGATAGGGGAGAGATACTATTCGATGGAAGACCCGTAAACGATCTGCCCCCCTACGAGCGCGGGATAGGCATAGTCTTCCAGGACTACGCGCTGTTTCCGCACATGACGGTGTTCAGAAATATAGCCTTCGGCCTTGAGATGAAAAAGCTTCCGAAGACCGAAATCGAAAGGAAGGTGAGATGGGCGCTTGAGCTGGTCGGTCTCTCTGGGCTTGAAAACCGCTATCCGGAGCAACTGAGCGGTGGTCAGCAGCAGAGGGTTGCCCTCGCAAGGGCTTTGGTGGTTGAGCCCGACGTCCTGCTCCTGGATGAACCCCTCAGCAACCTCGACGCCAAGATAAGGGAGCGTTTGAGGGGGGAGATAAAGAGAATCCAGCGCGAGCTCGGCATAACGACTCTCTATGTTACCCACGACCAGGAGGAGGCGATGGCGGTAAGCGACAGGATTGCCGTCATGAACTTTGGAAGAGTTGAACAGGTGGGAAAACCGCTGGAGCTCTACTACCGCCCAAAGACAGAGTTCGTGGCGCGCTTTTTAGGTTTGAGCAACATCATAGAGGTGGAAACAACCGATGGAGTTGTCAAACTGGGAAACATCGAGCTGAAGATGGGGACCAAGGGCAGGGTGAAGGTCTTCTTCAGGCCCGAGAACGTTAAGATACACAGGGGTAGTGAAGCCAGAGTCGTTGATTACGAAATCCTACCTGGGAGAGTGAGGTTAATGCTCGAACTTAACGGACACACCATAATCAGTGAACAACCGCTCACGGACCTTCCCTTCGATCCAGAGAGGCCCCCCAAAAGGGTGGGAGTGAAAATAGTCTCCTTCACCCACCTGTGAGTTTTTGACATTTTTAAGTCAAAGAAAGTCTTAAAAAACTAAGTTATAAGCATAAAACAGTCAATCAATGGAGGTGTGCTCATGGGGTGGTTCGAGAAGTACTTCGAGTTTGAGAAGCACGGCACGGACATGAGAACGGAGGTGCTTGCGGGACTCACAACATTCATGACCATGGCTTACATCCTTTTCGTTAACCCTGCCATATTGAGCGACGCCATGGGCAAAGAGGCATTTAACTCCCTCGTGGCGGTCACAGCCCTTGCGGCCGGTGTTACGACGATAATAATGGGCCTCTATGCAAAGAAACCCTTCGCCCTCGCCCCAGGAATGGGGCTAAACGCTTACTTCGCCTACAGCGTTGTCCTGGGAATGGGGTACGACTGGAAAGTGGCCCTCGCCGCTGTTTTCATTGAGGGTCTCGTTTTCATTGTGCTGAGCGTAACCAGGGTCAGGAGTGCTATAATCCACGCGATACCGATCAGCCAAAAGTACGCGGTCGGAGCCGGAATAGGCCTTTTTCTCACCCTGATTGGGCTCAACGACGTTGGTCTTCTAACAGCGGCCACAAACAACGGAGTGCTTCAGTTCACAGGGCTTAACGCCCCAGCACTCGCCACCAAAGAGATACTACTCTTCTTCTTCGGCCTCTTCCTTGCAATGATCCTCATAGCCCTGCGCGTGAAAGGCTCTCTCCTGATATCTATTCTCGTCACGAGCGTCATCGGCTGGATCACCGGTGCGGCTCCCTGGCCGCATAATCTCTTTTCAACGCCCACGATAAGCTACACTTTCATGAAAATGGACCTTAAAGGCCTCCTCAACGTGGGAGCGCTGGGTGTTATCTTCGCCTTCTTCATGGTGGATTTCTTCGACACACTCGGAACGGTGACGGGTTTGAGCGCTAAGGCAGGATTCCTGACAAAGGATGGCAAGATTCCAGATGCTGAAAAGATACTCCTTACAGATGCCATAGGAACAACCTTTGGAGCCGTCCTCGGAACCTCAACGGTCACAACATACATAGAGAGCGCCGCCGGAATAGAGGAGGGCGGAAGAACTGGAATGACGGCGCTGGTAACAGGTGCTCTCTTTTTAGCCATAGGGCTCTTCATAGCACCACTCGCCCAGTCAATACCGGCCTTTGCAACGGCTCCAGCCCTCGTCATAGTCGGTTACTACATGCTCTCCGCACTGAAGGAGATAGACTTTACAGACCACACCGAGGCAATCCCGGCCTTTTTAGTCCTGATAACGATACCATACACCTATTCCATAGCGGACGGGATCGGTGCAGGCTTCATAAGTTACACAATAATAAAAGCCGCAAGCGGGCGCTGGAAGGAGATACACCCCCTGATGTACGTGTTAACCCTGGTCTTCCTGGCCTACTTCGCCTACCTCGCGGGAGTCTTTTGATTCCGTCGTCCCCTCCTCCAGTTTTTCTTTCAGGAACTGTTTCAGGACGTAAGAGCAGTTCTCCTGGATGAACTGGGCAAACTCCCTCATCCTCTCAACCGTTATTTCGTGCACGTAGTGCTCAAACTGGCAGGCGTCTTGCTCAGCTATATCGGGGGGAATCCCAAGAATGTCGATGAAGAACTGGGTCAAAAGAACGTGCTTGGAGTAGGTCTTCTCTGCTATTTCCCTGCCCTTCCCGGTGAGCAGAATCCTATCATATTTTTCATACTCAACGAGCCCCTTATCGGCGAGTTTTTTAAGGGCATCGACAACGCTCGGGGGCTTAACGTTCATCATCCTTGCTATGTCCTTGACGCGGATGATACCCTTGTTCCTGTGGAGAATGTACATGGCTTCGAGGTACTCCTCCTCCCTCTTGCTTATCACGCACCTCACCTGATTAGGCTACCCAAAAAGATTTAAGTAGTTTTCGCAAAATTAGAGGTATCAGAGAAAGACTGCACCGTCCTTCGAAGAACCCACGAGCCCTGAATATCGCTTTAAATAGCCCGAAAGATGTTTTTCAATTGGTTTCCAGTGCCGTCTCCTCTCCTCAAGCTCCTCCTCATCAACGAGCAGATCGATCCTCTTTTTCCCCACGTCTATTCTTACAGTGTCTCCATCCTGTACAAGGGCTATGGGTCCCCCTTCAGCCGCCTCGGGAGAGACGTGACCTATCGATAGACCCCTGGTCGCCCCCGAGAAGCGCCCGTCCGTCACGAGGGCCACCTCCCTATCGAGACCCATTCCTGCTATGGCAGAGGTTGGTGTTAACATCTCCCTCATGCCGGGGCCTCCCCTTGGGCCTTCATAGCGTATCACAACCACCTCACCCGGAGAGATTTTTCCCGTGAGTATTGCCTTGGTGGCCTCTTCTTCACTCTCAAAGACCCTTGCCGTGCCTTCAAAGGTCTCTATTCCGGAGATTGCTGAAACCTTCAGAACGGCACCTTCGGGAGCGAGGCTACCGTGGAGTATCATCAAGCCACCACGCTCCGAGTAGGGCTCGTTAACTGGCCTTATAACCTCTGGACGAGACACAAAAGCCTCCTCAAGGAGTTCGGCCACGGTCTTCAGGTTCACCGTCATTCTGTCTCCATGGATAAGGCCGAGCTCGGAGAGCCTCTTCATGACGCCAAGAACCCCTCCTGCCTCGTAGAGGTCGAGCACGTAGTGCTCCCCGGAAGGACTGAGTTTGACGAGGTTCGGGGTAACTTCGCTTATCCTGTCGAAATCGTCAAGGGTCAGGTCGACACCCGCCTCCCTCGCTATCGCCATGAGGTGGAGAACAGTGTTGGTAGAACCCCCGAGGGCCATGTCCACAGCTATGGCATCCTCAAAGGCTCCTCTGGTCAGTATGTTGCTTGGCTTGATGTCCCTCCTAACGAGTTCAACTATCGCCATTCCGGTTTTCTTCGCTATCCTCCTCCTGTGTGCGTATACAGCGGGTGCAGTTCCGTTCCATGTCAGGGAAACACCAAGGGCTTCACTGAGTGCGTTCATTGTGTTGGCCGTGAACATGCCGGCACAGGAGCCACAGCCCGGACTGGCAACCTCCTCAAGGAAATGAAGTTCTGCCTCGCTCATCTTTCCGGCCTTGACGGCCCCTACAGCCTCAAAAACAGACTTTATGTCAACGTACTTCCCGTTGTACCTGCCGGGGAGCATAGGGCCACCGGAGACAAAGACGGCCGGGATGTCAAGGCGCGCCATCGCCATGAGCATTCCCGGGATTATCTTGTCACAGGAAGCCACCAGAACGAGCCCATCGAAGTTGTAAGCCCTGGCCATGGTCTCAACGCTGTCCGCTATGAGCTCCCTCGATGGAAGGGAGTACCGCATTCCCCCGTGGTTCATGGCTATGCCATCGCATATTCCTATGGTTCCGAACTCAAGGGGTGTTCCTCCGGCCATCCTTACACCGGCCTTGACGGCCTCTGTTATCTCCCTGAGGTGGATGTGACCGGGTATAACTTCGTTGAAGGAGTTCGCAATGCCAATAAGGGGTCTCTCAAGTTCTTCATCAGTCAGACCCATAGCCTTAAAGAGGGACCTGTGGGGTGCCCTCTCAATCCCTCTCTTCACCACATCGCTTCTCATTCCTACCACACTCCCTCAAGAGCCAGTACTCCATACCCTCCACAATGGCTTTCAGACTGGCCTCTATTATGTTGGTCGAGGCCCCGACCGTTCCCCAACTTTTCATTCCATCCCCGGTTCTTATCAAAACCCTGACCTTAGCCGCTGTCCCCTTCTCGCTACCAAGCACCCGAACCTTGTAATCCTTCAGCCTTATCTGGCGAAGTTCTGGATAGAACTCTGTGAGGGCCTTTCTGAGTGCCAGGTCGAGAGCGTTCACTGGACCGTTGCCCTCAGCCGCCGTATGGAGGCGCTCTCCACCGACCCTCAACAACACGGTGGCTTCGGATATCGGCTCTCTGCCCGGAAATATCTCGGTTATGACCCTTGCCCGCTCAATATCAAAGAAGGGCCTGTATTTACCCCTGACCTTCTCTATGAGAAGTTCAAGGGAGGCCTCAGCGGCCTCGAAATGGTACCCCTCGAATTCGAGCTCCTTTATAAGCCTGACCACCTCCCCGAGCCTGGGGTCCGTCTCGTCGAGTTCAATCCCCAACTCCCTCGCCTTGTAGATAAGGTTGCTTCTCCCGGACAACTCGGAAACCACGACTTTCCTTCTGTTGCCAACCAGCTCTGGGTTTATGTGCTCATAGGTTTCGGGTTTCTTGAGCACCGCGGAGACGTGAACACCCCCCTTGTGGGCAAAGGCACTCTCACCGACGTAGGGCTGATTCCTGGGTATCTCCATGTTGGCGAGCTCCGCCACGAAGTGAGCGAGGTCTTTGAGTTTCCTGAGCCTCTCCTTCCCGACCACTTCAACACCGTACTTTAGCTCAAGGGCGGGGATTATCGAGACGAGGTTCGCGTTGCCACAGCGCTCTCCGTAGCCGTTTACGGTGCCCTGTATTTGGATAGCCCCCGATTCAAAGGCCGTTAGGGAGTTGGCAACGGCAAGTTCCGAATCGTTGTGGGCGTGTATACCGAGGGGGGTCTTAACCACCCCCCTAACGAGCTCAAACCCATGTCTTATCCAAGATGGAAGGGAGCCGCCGTTGGTGTCGGCCAGGACTATCCTCTCCGCCCCTGCCTCCTCGGCAGTTTTAACCGTCTGAAGTGCGTAATCTTCGTTTGCCCTGAGCCCGTCGAAAAAGTGCTCCGCATCGTAGAAAACGCGCATGCCGTGTTCCCTGAGGTACTCTATTGAGTCCGCTATCATCTGGAGGTTGTTCTCAAGGCTCGTCCTGAGGGCGTCCCTAACATGAAGATCCCAGCTTTTCCCAAATATCGTGGCTATCTCTGCCCCAGAATCCACGAGCGCGTTCAGGTTGGGGTCCTCTTCAGGCCTCAGCCTTGGCCTTCTCGTGCTGCCGAAAGCGGCTATCTTAACGTTTTCGAGGGAGAGCTCTTCCACGGCCTTAAAATACTCGATATCCTTGGGGTTTGAACCGGGCCAGCCACCCTCAACATAGTCCATCCCGAACTCGTCGAGTTTTTCCGTTATCTTAAGCTTGTCCTCGAGGGAGAAGCTTATCCCCTCCATCTGGGAGCCATCACGAAGGGTGGTGTCGTAAAGCTCCACATTCATACGACCACCTCAAGGGCCTCGACCACGGCATCGCCGACCTCGGAAGTGCTCAGGCTTCCCCCGAGGTCAGGCGTGAGCTTTCCATCGGCTATGACCCGTTCCACGGCGGCTTCAACCGCCTTGGATGCATCCCAGAGTCCTAAGTGCTCGAGCATTAGGGAGACCGTCAATATGGCCGCGAGGGGATTGGCTACCCCTTTTCCAGCTATATCCGGTGCAGAACCGTGGACGGGTTCAAACATTCCCACACCCGAGGGGTTTATGTTTCCGGAGGCGGCGAGACCGAGTCCACCGACTATTTCCGCCCCGAGGTCGGTGAGTATGTCCCCGAACATATTGGGGGTTACTACAACTTCGAAGTGCTCCGGGGCGCGGACCATCTTCATCGCCATTGCGTCAACATAGTAGTGGTCCGTCTCTATCTCCGGGAACTCGGCGGAAACCTCTTCAAAGACCCGCTCCCAGAGGTCATGAGCATAGATAAGGACGTTCGCCTTGTCCACGAGCGTTACCTTTCTCCGGCCGGTTTTTCTCGCGTACTCGAAGGCGAATCTCACGGTTCTCTCCACGCCAAAGCGGGTGTTTATCATCTCCTGCACGGCCACCTCGTGGGGAGTGCCCCTTCTCAAGAAACCACCCGAGCCAGCGTAAAGACCCTCCGTGTTTTCCCTGACGAAGAGCATATCTATCCTTTCCTTTCCTTTAAGGGGGGTTAGGGAGTGGTGATAAAGCTTAACGGGCCTCAGGTTGACGTAGAGGTCGAGGGAAAAGCGGAGCTTCAAAAGGATTCCGTGCTCAAGTACCCCCGGCTTAACCCTTGGGTCACCTATGGCGCCGAAGTATATGGCATCGAACTTTCTGAAATCCTCTATCGCCCAGTCCGGGAGGGTTTCACCGGTTTTTAGATAGTGCTCCGCCCCAAATGGATACTCCTTGAAATCAAAGGAGATACCAAAAAGATCCTCAACCTTTTCAAGGACCTTGAGGCCCTCCCTCACGACCTCCCTTCCGATTCCGTCTCCAGGAATTACCGCTATCCTCATTTTCCCAGCCTCCTCTTAGTGTACTCAACGAGACCACCGGACTCTATTATCTCCATCACAAACTCCGGAAACGGTTCGGCTCTGTACGTTTCTCCCTTGGTGAGGTTCCGGATTTCACCGGTCGAGAAATCCACCTCAAGTTCGTCGCCGGTTTCTATCCTCTCCACTGCCTCGGGCGCCTCAAGAATCGGAAGCCCTATGTTTATCGCGTTTCGGTAGAATATCCGGGCAAAGCTTTTGGCTATTACACACGAGACACCGGCCGCTTTTATGGCTATGGGGGCATGCTCCCTTGAGCTTCCAGAGCCGAAGTTTTCCCCCGCCACTATCATGTCGCCAGGACCAACCCTAAAGCGGAATTCCGGGTCGAGGTCCTCGAGGACGTGCTTAGCGAGCTCCGAGGGATCGGAGGTATTGAGATACCGCGCGGGAATTATGACGTCGGTGTCAACGTGATCACCGTACTTCCAGGCTCTTCCCCTGGCCTTCATTTTACCACCTCCTCTGGAGAGGCTATCCGTCCGAGAACAGCGGAAGCTGCGGCAACGTAGGGGTTGGCGAGGTAGACCTCGCTCTCGGGGTGCCCCATTCTACCCACGAAGTTCCTGTTGGAGGTCGAAACGGCCCTCTCGCCACTCGCGAGGATACCCATGTGGCCTCCGAGACAGGGGCCACAGGTTGGGGGACCTATAACTGCACCCGCTTCATGAAAAACCTCCAAGAGGCCCTCTTTCATCGCCCTGAAGTAGACGTTCCTTGAGCAGGGGATGACTATTAGCCTCACCCACTCGGCCACCTTCTGTCCCTCGAGGACCTCTGCCGCCATTTTGAGGTCCTCGTAACGACCGTTGGTGCACGAACCTATGAAGACCTGGTCTATCTTGATGTCCATTTTGGAGGCCTTGCTCACCGGTACCGTGTTCTCCGGGAGATGCGGAAAGGCCACAATGGGTTCCAATTCGCTCACATCGTATTCAACAACCTTGGAATACACGGCGTCTTCATCGCTCTTAACGGGGGTAAACCCTCTCTGAGCGCGTTCCTTTACGTAAGCAAGGGTCTTCCCATCAGGCTCGATTAGACCAGTTTTGGCCCCGGCCTCGATGGCCATGTTGCTCATGGTCATTCTCTCCGCCATGGAAAGTCCTTCAACGACCTCTCCCGAGAACTCCATGGCCTTATAAAGGGCCCCGTTGACGCCGATGTCCCCTATGGTGTGGAGTATCAGGTCCTTTCCGGTGACCCATGGCTGAAGCTCGCCAGAGTAAACAAACTTTACCGTCTCCGGAACGCGGAACCATGCCTCTCCAGTCGCCATTGCAACCGCCAAATCCGTGCTCCCCACGCCGGTTGCAAAGGCCCCAAGGGCTCCGTATGTGCAGGTGTGGGAGTCAGCACCTATTATAAGATCCCCTGGAAGGACAAGACCAAGCTCCGGGAGGAGACAGTGCTCAACGCCAACGTTGCCGCCCTCAAAGAACCACTTTATGCCCTGTTCCCTTGCAAACTCCCTGGAAAACTTGCACTGCTCGGCGCTCTTTATGTCCTTGTTGGGAGTGAAGTGATCCAGAACTATCGCTATTCTCTCTCGATCAAAGACTTTGTCAGAGAGTTCCCTAAACTTCTTTATCGCCAAGGGTGCGGTGACGTCGTTACCGAGCATGAAATCGAGCCTCGCCATCACGATTTCTCCAGGCCTAACCTCTTCCTTTCCAGAGTGCATGGCGAGTATCTTTTCAGCCATCGTCATTCCCATAATCATCACCTCGTTAAGGCATTTAGATACGCCTGCGCACTCGCCTCGATTATATCCGTGCTGAGACCCCTGCCAACACGGGTCCTCCCATCAACCTCGACCCTGACGAGGACCTCCCCCAAGGCGTCTCTTCCAGAGCCGACTGAGCTCACACGGTATTCAAGGAGCTTCGCCTCGATCCCGAGGGCCTTGTTTATGGCAGAGAACAGAGCATCTATCGGCCCATTAAACGAGTGTGACACCTCCACCCTGTCATCCCCGTCAAGAACCTTGATGGCGGCCGTTGATACCCCGCTCGATGCAGTTACGTGGATGGTCTCAACGCGGTAAGAACTCCTTTCTCCAAGTTCTTCCTGAACTATCGCCTCGATATCAAGGTCGCTGACGCTCTTCTTCCTGTCAGCTATCTCCTTAAATCTCAAAAAGGCCCTATCAAAGTCCTCCTTTTCAAGCTCGTAGCCGAGTTCCCTGAGCTTCTCCCTGAAGGCATGCCTTCCCGAGTGTTTTCCGAGGACTATCCTGCTTCCGGAGAACCCCAACCTCGTGGGATCTAGTATCTCATAGGTGGTCCTCTCCTTGAGGACACCATCTTGGTGTATCCCTGACTCGTGGGCAAATGCGTTCGCTCCAACGACAGCCTTGTTAGGAGGAACCTCTATTCCCGTCAAGTGGCTAACGAGTCTGCTCGTTCTCGCAATCTCTTCAAGCCTAACACCTGTCTCAACCCCGTAGAAGTCCTTTCTGGTGTCAAGAGCCACAACAACTTCCTCAAGGGCGGCATTTCCGGCCCTTTCTCCTATGCCGTTAACTGTAACCTCAACCTGCTCCGCACCGGCCCGAATTGCCGAGAGCGAGTTGGCAACGGCCAGACCAAGGTCGTCGTGGCAGTGAACACTTATCTGAACTCTCTTACTGGGCAGTTCCCTCCTGATATAACTTATGAGCTCGTAGAACTCCTCAGGAGTCGTGTACCCAACCGTGTCCGGGACGTTTATGACGTCAGCCCCCGCCTCTATAACCGCTTCATAGACCTCAACCAAGAAATCCCAATCGCTCCTTGTGGCGTCTTCTGCCGAAAATTCTACCTCATCGGCTTTTTCACTCGCATACTCAACAGCTTTAACCGCGAGGGCCTTGACCTCCTCAGGCTTCTTCCTGAGCTTGTACTTCATGTGGACCGGGGAGGTTGCTATGAACGTGTGTATCCTACTCCGCTCTGCATCCTTGAGGGCCTCCGCCGCCGCCTCTATGTCCCTTTCAACGGCCCTTGCCAGAGCGGCGATAGTGGGTCCTGTTACTTCAGCGGAGATTCTCCTAACGGCCTCAAACTCACCAGGAGAAGCCACCGGAAAGCCCGCCTCGATAACATCAACGTTGAGCCTCGCCAGCTGTTTTGCTATCTCAACCTTCTCCCCGACGGTAAGGCTCACCCCGGGAGTCTGCTCCCCGTCCCTCAGGGTAGTGTCGAACACCCTAACTCTCATGCCCACCACCAAAAAATGGGAAATCAGTCCTCAAGGCCGGACATCTTTCTTATGAAGCGGCCAACTTTCTCTATCTCATGCTCCTCTATCGGCTTCATCAGCTCTTCAAGAACCTCCCTTGAACGGTCGGCCTTTGAAATCCACTCCTTTGCGAACTCACCGTTTCTCACCCTTTCTGCATAACGCCTCATGTTCTCCTTGACGCCATCATCGATGACCTTCGGTCCGACGGTCAGGCCGCCGTATTTTGCCGTGTCTGAGACCGCTCTGAGCATGCCGGTGAAACCCCTCTCGTATATCAGGTCCATTATCAGCTTTGCCTCGTTACAGGCCTCGAAGTAAGCGAGCTCAGGCGGATACCCCATCTCCACGAGGACCTCAAAGCCCTTCTTAATGAGCTCTATCAGGCCTCCAACGAGAACGAGCTGCTCACCTATGAGGTCACTCTCGGTCTCGTCCTTGAAGGTGGTCTCTATAACACCGGCCTTGGTGGAACCTATCGCCTTGGCCATTGCCAGAGCAAGCTCCTTTGCATTGCCGGTGTAGTCCTGATAGACGGCTATAAGGGAGGGAACACCAAAGCCCTCAATGTACTTCTCCCTTACCCTCCTCCCGGGACTCTTGGGCGCCACCATTATCACGTCAACGTATTCCGGCGGCACTATCTGCTTGTAGTGGATGTTGAAGCCGTGGGAAAAACCGAGGGCCTGGCCCTCCCTGAGGTGCGGTTCTATCTGCTTCCTGTAAACCTCAGGCTGAACAAGGTCGGGTATCAGTATGTGGACCACATCCGCCTTCTCAACGGCCTCTTCAACAGTGTACACCTCGAAGCCATCTTCCTGGGCCCTCTTCCAAGAGGTCCCGTTTGGTCTGAGGCCCATTATCACATGAACCCCTGAGTCCCTCATGTTCTTTGCCTGGGCCTCCCCCTGGTTGCCGTAGCCTATAACGGCCACCGTCTTCCCCTTCAGAGCATCCATCCCAACCTCATCGTCGTAGTACACCTTAACCATTCCAACCACCTCAGTACCTCGTAACAACATTCGTTATGTGCTCACCCGGCGGAACCATTGGGAGCACGTCGTCCTCCGGGTGAATTGGAACGTCTATAACCGTCGGCACATCAAGGTTCATGGCCTCCTTAACGGCCTTTATGACGTCCCCAATGCTCTCGGCCCTCACGCCGTTGGCACCGTAAACCCTGGCCAACTTATCGAAGTCCGGGTTCTTGATGTACGTCCCAACGTAGCGCCTGTTGAAGAACATCCTCTGCCACTGGGCCACCATGCCGAGGGAGGAGTTGTTGAGGATTATCGTTATGACGGGAATTTCTTCGTTTACAGCCGTTGCGAGTTCCCTCTCAGACATCATGAAACTCCCGTCACCGGCTATGTCCACGACCACCTTGTCGGGCCTACCGACCTTGGCGCCGATGGCGGCTGGAAAACCGAAGCCCATCGTCCCGAGACCACCCGAGGTTATGAAGGTTCTCGGCTTCAGTATAGGGAAATAAAGGGCGACCCACATCTGGTTCTGCCCGACTTCGGTTGCCACTATTGAATCAACGGGCAGGACCTTTCTGAGCTCTCTTAAAAGCTCGGGAGGACGAACGTAGTCCCCCTCAATGTCCGGAAACTCCTCCCTGTAGTGTTCCATGAACTCCCTAACTTTCCTAAGCCACGGCCAGTCTTCCCTCTTTCTGACCCTATTCGCGATTTCAGTGTAGATGGATGCAAGAACTCTCTTGGCATCCCCCACTATTCCGAGATCAACCCTGACGTTCTTGCCAACTTCCTTGGGATCGATGTCGATGTGTATTATCTTAGCCTCCGGAGCGAAGTTTTCAAACTCACTAACGGTTCTGTCACTCCATCTCGTGCCGACGGCAATTATAAGATCGGTCTCGGGGAGTAGTTTGTTTGCGGCAACCTTCCCGTGCATTCCAAGGTTGCCCACGTAGAGGGGATGGTTTTCGGGGACTGCCCCCTTCCCCATGAAAGTGGTCATTATTGGGATGAGCAGGTGTTCCGCTATGGCCAACAACTCCCCTGTCGCGCTTGCCGCGACTACACCGCCCCCGACGAGGAACACCGGCCGCTCGGAAGACAGTATCATGTCCACGGCCTTTTTAACTTCGTCTGGACAGGCGTCGAGTTTTGGGGGTCTGAAGGGCGTTATCGCCTGCTCAACGTCCACTTCAAAGTCCATCTCTCCCTCGCCCGTTTGGGCGTCCTTTGGAAAGTCCAAAAGAACGGGACCGGCCCTTGGAAGGGTCGATATCCTGAAGGCCATTTTAACTGCTCGGGGTACCTCTTCAGGGGAGCGTATCTGGTGATTCCACTTGGTTATCGGTTTGGTAACGCCTATTATGTCCGTCTCCTGGAATGCCATCTTCCCGACCATGTAGGTTGGAACCTGACCAGTTATCGCCACTATTGGGGAAGAATCCATGTACGCGTTTGCTATGCCCGTAACAAGGTTCGTCGCACCCGGTCCCGAGGTGGTTATGGCCACCCCGGGCTTTCCAGTGACCCTGGCATAACCGTCGGCCGCATGAGCGGCCCCCTGCTCGTGCCTCGTGGTTATGTGCCGTATACCACTGTCAAGGAGTTCGTCAAACACTGGCATTATACTGCCACCTATTATCCCGAAGGTCGTCTTCACACCCTCCCTTTCCAGGGCCTTCACCAGGGCCTTCGCACCAGACATTCGGACCACGTAGCACCACCTCAAAACCTTTCGAACCCACGGCAAAGAACCAAAGCCGTGGGCGTTCAAATGATGAGGACTATCCCAAGGAGAATGAGGAGAAGAATGGTGCCGCCCAAAACCAAGGGAACATCTCCCCGGAACGTCCCCGCCGCTCCTTCCAAAGCACTCCACTGGACGGCACCACACATGGATATCACCAGGAGTGACAGTGATCTTTAAATATATAAACTTTTTGGTTAAGTATTAAAATTTTTGACAACAAAAGTTTTAACAATACACCTAACCAAAGTTAGAAGTAGGAAAGGATGACGAAAGGGTTCAGTACCTGTCCATCATACTCCTCAAGACCGAATCGTACATCAGGTTGTCACTGACCATGTCGACGAGGGTGAAGAATTCCCGCCTCCCCTCATCGGCATTCTTTCCCTCAACCTTCACCAAGCGCTCTTCACCCGTTATGGCCCACTTCAGGACCACTACCTTCCTCTTTCCGTCTTTTTCGGCCTCTACCATGGCCACGCCGTAGTCTGCGGGGCTCCACCAGTTGGCCTTAAAACCAACATTCCACCCGCCATTTCTCAGCTCCTTCTCAAACTCTTCCATGACCCTTGTCGGGCCTTTTCTCGTTTTCATGGTCACGGAGACCCACTCGGCTCCGTTCTCCATCACGGGTCCGAACCCAGATCCGTACCATCCGGTTCTTCTTCCAACCGCATCCATATTTTCCACCCCCAGAGTTTGTTTCCAGAGAACGGCCCAAACAACAAAGGGCCGAAATGAAAGCCCTTGTCAGAGCTTCAAATAAGAAGGACCGCAATCAGGAGTACGAGAATAAGGACTATGGGGAGAACGTCTATAAACTCCACACCCTTTCCCAAGTGCACGGGATTTCCGGCTTTTACCTCAGCCATGTTGCATCAAAGTATGGAGGACATCCCCCCCTATAAAAAGGTTTCTTTTATGTACATTGAAGGACTTATGTATCACATTGATGTCCATATCAAATGCTCAACAATGGGGGACAAAAATGACCAAGAAACATGTCAGAATTAACACAAAATTGGCAAAGAATTTGAATATTTTCACGGCAAAACTACGCTCCTCATAACAACCATTTCCCTCAACCTAACCTCTCCACCTTTGCCTGCGCAAAGGTTGACCAAAAGATTCTCTTCCCCAAAATTGACATGAATCACAGCATGCACCCTGAAATTCAACAGTGAATGGGGGATCGATGTAGAACAGGTATGTTGAACCAGCTTCACTCTCATTCTGGCGTCCGGAGGACACCTTGTGAGGAGCAAACTCTGAGAGTTTTGGGAGTAAAGAGTAATCGCCTCGAAAAACAGGCATGTCAAAATTGCACGCCATCTTCCCGCCAGCGTTTTGCGAAGCAAAGGGCTGAATGGCGGGCCGGGCGGGATTTGAACCCGCGACCTTCGGCTCCGGAGGCCGACGCTCTCTCCTGGCTAAGCCACCGGCCCACACCCATAACCACTCTCCCCCAGCCTTTAAAAATCTAACCTGAGTCCAACCACAAAAGCTTTTTATTTATCGCCGACAAAACAATGTGTAGAAGGTGATAACATGGAACCCCACGAATTCAAGCTCACAGAGGAAGGTATAAAGGCTGTTCTCCCACCCCTCGAAGCCGAGATCATGGAGGAAATGTGGAAACTGAGGGTTGCCACGGCCGGTCAGCTCTATGAAATCCTCAAAGAGAGACATCCAGATATAAGGCGCTCCACGGTGAGCATACTGATGAACCGTCTCTGTGATAGGGGGCTCCTTAAGAGAAGCGTGGAAACCGGCAGAGGTGGCATGAGATACGTTTATTCCGTAACAACAACCAGGGAGGAATTTGAGGAAAAGGTCGTCAAGAGCATCCTTGATGCACTTATGAGCAACTTCAGAGAGGCCACCTATGCATACCTCTCAAAGATGAAGAAGTGATTGGAAATGCTGTACCTCGTTATGCTCCTCCAGCTGATGCTCCCCGTAGTGGCATTAGGGGAGTTTGGGGCGAAGTTGATAGCCGTCTCCGCACTCTTACTCCTCCCCCTATATCTGTGGGCTTACACGTCCGAACCCAATGGGAGGTATCACGCCCTCCAGAGGGAACAGATTCCCTGGCTCTACGACGGGATAGCAGAAATGGCCGAGCGAGCGGGAATCAAAATGCCCCGGGTGTATCTCCTCGAGGACTACATACCCAACGCATACTCCTTCAAGAACACCCTCGTGTTCTCACTCGGACTCTTCGAGGTACTTGGAGAGGAAGAAATCCTCGCCGTTGCGGCCCACGAGATAGGCCATATAAAGAACGGTGACACGAAACTCTTCCCCATAATAGCCTATTCCAGGTATACAATGGCACTTCTCACAGTTATGGTGGTTGTAACGTCAAAGAACGCATGGATATCCTTTGGTTCCCTCATGCTTTACGCCTTTTACGAGCTCTCCAGGGCAGAGTATCTGAAGGAGCGTGAGTTCAAGGCGGACCACACTGCACTGGGACTCCTCCATATCCCCCTAAGCCTCAAGTACGCCCTTGAAGAGCTAAAGTACTACGAAGACCTGAGGGCAAGTGTCAAAACCTCCGCCCTCCCGAGTATAGAACCGAGCATCGACAGGAGGCAGGGGAGCCCGCTAATTGAAACCCATCCAAGCTATGATGAGAGGATACTCAGGATAATGATAGAAGTAGGCCACATCGCCCCCTATAACAAGCTCCAGTGAGGGATATGGACGTTGAAATTTTCCTCGACAGAGAAAAGGCCGAGAGAATAAAGAAAATACGGCCCACCAAGGACGAGTACTTCATGCTGATAGCAAAGCTCGTCTCGCTTAGGGCCACATGCCCCAGGCTGAGAGTAGGGGCGGTCGCCGTTAAGGACGGTTACATTCTAGCGACTGGCTACAACGGTGCCCCAAGGGGAATGGACCACTGCATTGACGTGGGCTGTCTTATCGTTGACGGCCACTGCCACAGAGCAGTTCACGCGGAGCAGAACGTCATAGCGATGGCGGCCAGAAAGGGAATAAGCCTCGAAGGGGCAACACTCTACGTTACCCACTTCCCCTGCGACACTTGCTTCAAGCTGGTCATCAACGCTGGAATCAGGGAGATAGTATACGAGGAGATGTACCCCAACAAGGCGACCGAGATACTCCTTAAAGAGGCCCAGGACAAGGGAATAGTCAGTATAAGACAGTTCAAGCTCTCAAAGGAAAGGGTCAAGGCATTCCTTGAGGAACTCTTTGGAGAGTTCATTTAAACTTTTTCGTCTCTTCGAGAAGTTCCCTAATCTCCTCCAGTTCGATGGCAATTTTCCTCGTCAACTCGGTTATCTCCCTCTCCGTTCTGTCCACCGCCACGTAGACCTTAAGAATCAGAAGGTATGCGAGCCCGATACCGACGACGAATAGGGCATCCAGGCCCCTGCCAAGCCCTAAAAGGCGTTTTATTGCCACCGCAATCTCAACGGGGAAAAGGGCTATTACGAGCATCACGGCGAGAAGGGTTTCCCAAAAAAGGAAATCCTCCCACTCGAACTCCCTCTTGCCATACTTACCGAGCACGTACAGCATAAGTGAAAGAACCACCACAACGGCCATGTACTGGACGGCGTACATCCATCATCACCTCAGCTTATCGAACAAGAGATTCAAGGCTATTTTAACCCCCTCAAACACGTTCGTTCCCTTTTTTATCGAGTAGTCCGTGTAGACCGCCTTTATCGGAACCTCTACAATCCTGCATCCTGCCTTGGACGCCTCGATTATGAACTCACTGGAAACGGCGTAGCGGTCACACGTTATCCTGATCCTCGACGCACATTCCCTGTTAAAGCATCTCAACCCGCTCTGACTGTCGCTTACAAATCTACCAGCGAACAGAGCGGTAATACCGTCAAGGACAAAGTTGCCGAACCTCTTCACAAGGGGCATCTGACTCGTGTCACCCTTGAGCCTTGAACCCACCGAAAAATCCGCCCTGCCCTCAGCCACCGGGGCCATTACCCTGAGCGCATCGGCCACGAGATGCTGCCCATCGGCATCGAAGGTTACTATGAGCCTCGCATCCCTCCGGAGGGCATAAGCAATGCCAGTGCCGAGGGCCCCACCCAAGCCTCGATTGACCAGATGGGTGAGAACCCGAACCCCCTTAGAGCGAGCTATCTCCCCAGTTCTGTCCCTTGAGCCGTCGTCTACAACCACAAGCTCTTCACGCCTAAAGTACCTGAGCAGTCTCTCAATGACGTCCCCAACGGTCATCTCCTCGTTGTAAGCTGGCACAATAACGTAGGTCGAAAGAAGCCTCTCCACCATCTCCCTAAGGGCAGTTAGGTTAGCCACTTTGAAAGTTGGCTCTGACGGAATATCAAAGGTCATCCTGCCTTCGGAGTGCCCTGTTATTAGAACGGATGGGGCTCCAAGTTCCATCGCAGGTAAAATGTCATAACCGTGGTCCCCCACAACGAGGGTTTTTGGAGGTTCAACTCCAAGGGTCTCGAGGAGTCTTCTCAGCTGTGCCGGATGTGGCTTAAGCTCCCCTGGAGGAACGTCTTCCCTTGCGGAAACTGCATCGAAGTAATGGAGAAGGTCATGCATTCTCAAAGCCTTAACTGCAGCCTCCCGGGAACTTCTGGTCATCAGACCGATCTTAAACCCGCCCTCCTTCAAAAACTCAAGGAGTTCCCTCGCACCCTCAAAGGGATAACTCTCCTCTATACGCTCCACCTCGAGGGCAACCTGTATCGAGTGAAGCTCCCCAAAGGGAATTCCAGTCTCGCGGGAGATTCTCAGTAGACTCTCGTACATAGGGGTCAGATTACCTATCTTATCCTCTGGAATACCCATCTTCCTGAGTTTTTCGGCCAGCTCATCCTTGATCTGGGCAAAGGGTTTGGGTGCCCCTATCAGCGTACCGTCGAGGTCGAACACCACTGCCTTCAAGTCCATCTCCTTCACCGAAGGATTTATTATTCGAAGCTCCAACAGTGCCCGGGTGTCACTACCATGTGGGTTCCCCCGCTTATAGGTTTAACCCTCACCTTACTCCTAACGCCCTACATAGCAGAAGTTATGAAAAGTGCAGGGATCGTCGGAAGGGACGTTCACAAACTCGACCAGAGGGAGGTTCCCGAGATGGGAGGCGTTGCATTGATAGTTGGGATTGGAGTGGCGGGGGCGTTCATAGATGGCCTACCCCCCTGGGTCCTAACGGTTTTTCTGCTATTCGGGTTTGTTGGGGTGGTAGATGATATAACAACTCTGAGACAATCCCACAAAGTCTTGCTCTCACTACTTGCGTCGTTGCCCCTCCTGGGAATTGAGAGCTCACCAACCGTTGCACTGCCCGGAGTTACCCTCAACCTCAGCGTCCTCTACCCCCTCTTTGCAGTGCTCTTCGTAACCGGCTCCGCGAACCTCGTCAACATGCTTGCTGGGTTCAACGGGCTCGAAGTTGGAACTGCGGGAATAGGTCTCCTCTTTTTATCGGCAATTACTGATGGCCCCACGAGGGTTCTCTCCCTGACAGCAGGAATTTCCGCTCTTGTTTTCCTTATGTGGAACCGCTATCCCGCCAGAATTTTCCCCGGAGATACAGGAACTCTGAGCCTGGGTGCCCTCATAGGACTCGTTGGGATACTCGGAAAGGTTGAATTCTACGCGGCACTCTTACTGCTCCCCCATTTCCTTGATTTCACCATGAAAGCCATAGGAGTGCGTTTTGGCGTCAGAAAACACGGCAGGACAACGGTCCTTGAGGATGGGACCCTGAGGGCCCCCCCTTATCCCAGTCTCCTCGGAACGATCATGAAGCGTATCAGAGTGACGGAACCCCAGCTCGTTGCAATCGTGTGGCTGGTGGAGATCCTGATAGGCCTCATTGTTCTGGCCCTTCATCTATTACCTTAACCATGCCAAAACCGTATCTCGTTTTCTCTCCAAACCCGTTGTCGTACCCAAACTGAGCAAGTTCCCGGGAGCCTTTGTATCTGAATATCATGAGGGAACCCCTGTAATAGGTGTCCTTCACAAGTATCCTGACGGGTTTGAACTTGATGACCTCCATGGAGAACTCCCTATCTTGGGGCATTTCGCCGACTATCGATGAGTACCTCATCAGCATTACCTTGCGAAGCTTGTCGAAGAAGGCCTCCTCGCTCGGATAGAGGTCCCATATCTTCATCCTCTCCCCGCTGAGCTTTACGGTTCTTACCATGATAGGGCTGAGGGTTGAGAAGAGGACCTCCCTTCCGATCCTCGGTTCCCTGAGAACCTTGGCGTCCTCAACTATGAAGACCGCTTCCCCCACCTGGAGAACCGGGTCGTCAATGAACCCCTCAACAACGGCCTTGATAAGCTCCGGAGACGAAGAAGAAACGTAGAGAGAAACGTCCTCCGAGAGCACCTTTATCCCCCTGTCCGGAATGAGCTCCCTCTTTCTTACCATTATCCTTGAGAAGGTGAAGAGGTCAACGTGGCTCGTCTCGACCTCCTTGGCGAGCTCGGGTGAAATGATGCCTATCTTCTCTAACAGTTGATTGTAAACATCGTAGTTGTAATTGAAGGGGAGAACCGTGTCCTCCCCTCCCGGCCTGAACTTGATTTCCACCCTCATTATATCACACCCTTGGGTATCACGTAAGGATAGGCACCCCAACGTTAATAAGAATTTCGCAGACCCCCATTTACACCACCTACCACCACCTCTCGTCATCGAAAGGGGGACGGTAGAGTTAAAAAGGCCTGAGGCGGAATATTGTGTAGGTGAGAGGTGAAAATTATGGTAGAGGACATTGGAGTTAAAGGTCACGACGAGTACGATGATTACATCACGTACCTGAAGAGGAGAATCAGACAGCTCGAACTTCAGGTGAGAACCCTCGAAGCAGATAAGGAGAGACTCGAACGGGAGCTATCCAGGCTTAGGATGGAGATGTCACGGCTCAGACAGCCGCCAGCCTTTGCCGGGACGCTGATAGAGGTACTGGACGATGACAGGGCAATAGTCCAGAACTACAACGGGCCAAGGTTTGTGGTCCGGATAGCACCATGGATAGAGAGGGAAAAGCTAAAACCGGGCTCAAGGGTGGCACTGGACCAGAGAACGATGGCGATAGTTGAGCTACTCCCAACAGAAAAGGACCCAAGTGTTCTCGGGTTTGAGGTCATAGAACGACCTACCGTGAGCTACAAGGACATAGGAGGCCTCGAACGACAGATAGGAGAACTCAGAGAGGCCATTGAGCTTCCCCTAAAACATCCCGAGCTCTTCGACAAGATTGGTATCGAGCCGCCGAAGGGTGTTCTCCTCTACGGCCCCCCTGGCTGTGGAAAAACTCTCATGGCAAAGGCCCTCGCACACGAGGTCAACGCAACCTTCATCCGTGTCGTCGGTAGTGAACTGGTGAGAAAGTTCATCGGTGAGGGCGCCCGTTTAGTTCACGAGTTATTTGAACTCGCCAAGGAGAAGGCACCGACGATAATCTTCATCGACGAAATAGATGCAATAGGCGCCAAGAGGATGGACGAGACGACCGGCGGCGAGAGGGAAGTCAACAGGACGTTGATGCAGCTCTTAGCTGAGATGGATGGATTCGACCCAAGCGGAAACGTCAAGGTGATAGCGGCCACCAACAGGCCAGACATACTCGACCCGGCCCTTCTCAGGCCCGGACGCTTTGACAGGCTCATCGAAGTTCCATTACCGGACTTCCACGGAAGGCTTGAGATACTCAAGGTCCACACGAGGAAGATGAACCTCAAGGACGTCGATCTGCCGATGATAGCGGAGATGACGGAAGGAGCCAGCGGTGCTGACTTGAAAGCCATAGCAACCGAGGCAGGGATGTTCGCCATAAGGGAGAGGCGCGAGTACATAACACAGGAAGACTTCCTGAAGGCGATAGACAAGGTTCTTGGCTCGGAGAAGAGGCTCGCACAGCAGATAGCGATGCACGAGGTCATGTACGGCTGAAGGCAACTTCCATCGCAACTTTTTTATCCTTTGCTGTGGTATTCCTTCAGGGGAAAGAGTTGAGTAAGAGGCATGTCTACGTTCTCTGTGCAACCATCATCATCGTAGTGGTCCTTGCCATCGCGAGCCAGGTACCCATGACCCTCGAACCCCGGCTCTCCAAGGTATCGTACACCGATTCAGAGAATCCCGCCAGCTGGGTGGGACGGGACGAGAGCCTGAGGGCGAACTTCAGCGGGCATTTTTACGTCGTGATCACGCGGAACTTCGACAAGATACACCTCTGGATAACTCCAAGGGAAGGTGCGAGGACGCTATACATATGGGTGGTGGTCAAAAGGAAGTTTCTAAACGCCCTGTACCTTGAGGTCGAGCCCCCCTGGTACGGAAAAGTTGAGATCAGCAGAGAAGAAAGCCAGGAAGGAATGACCTACCTCATCCAGGTCAAAGACCTTGGTGAGGCTGGAGAAGGAACATACGAGTTGACGTTTTTGGATCGGGCGCCCGAAGAGAGGCTCCTGATGTTGGTTACCGTAGAAGTCCGGGACGGCCTCTTCAAATACAAGGGGACGCTCTCAACGGTGGTGCTTGAGCCGTTTTATGCCCCAAACTGTACTGGCTGATCACGTAAAGAACTCACTCCTCCAGGTAGCCGACGAAGGTTTATAAGAATTCCAAAGTAAATAACGCCGGGAGGAGAGCGAATGGTCAGCAAGCTACTGGCACTTGAGGCCTATCCTAACCTGCGGGACCTTGACTTCAGGATACTCAGAGGGGTAGAGCTGAATATGCGGCGCCACAGGTGGGTTCCCTTAGAGGACATAGCGCGCTTCGCAAGGGTTGACGTTGAGACGGCCTCCTTTAGACTCGGCAAGCTCGACGACCTGTCTCTCGTCAGGCGAAGGAGCGACATAGGCTACATAGGCTACCAGCTCACGATACACGGCTACGATGTGCTGGCCATAAGGGCGCTGGCAAAGAAGGGCGTTGTTGAAGCTATAAGCACGACACAGATAGGCGTTGGGAAGGATGCCGACGTTTACGTTGGGATAACCCCTTCAGGTGAAAGGATTGCCGTGAAGTTTAACAGGATAGGCGGGAGAACAGCCTCAAGAAAGGCAACGTATCACCGGGAGGTGTTTGCGGACAAAAGGCACACGAGCTGGCTCTACGTCTCAAGACTGATAGCCAAAAAGGAGTACGAGGCGCTGACCCTGCTGAGCCCGATAGCCCGGGTGCCGAGGCCAATAGCATGGAACAGGCACGTTCTTGTTATGGAGTTTGTAGAGGGCAGGGAACTTGCGGAGTTAAGAGAGGGGGAGTTAAGCCGAGAAGAAGCGGCCAAAGTGCTTGACGATGTACTCAAGGAGTACCTCAAGATAGTGGAGTTTGGAATAGTCCACTCGGACATGAGCGAGTTCAACATCGTTCTAAGCGGCGACGGTGTCCTAATAATCGACTGGGCCCAGCACGTTACAACAGTTAGCCCGGAGAGTTACGAGCTTCTCAAAAGGGACATAACAGTGCTCCTCAACGCATTCAGAAGAAGATGGGGCGTTAAGAGGGACTTCGACAAAATTTGGAAGGATTTTGAGATGGCCTGGAGAAAAAGCAGGGGTGATAGGGATGGTGATTAAGTACGAACCCCTAAACAGACGCGAAAGAATAATAAAACTCTTTAGGGAGGCTATAGAGGCCGAAAACGCAAAAGAGCTTACGAGGGCACTCAGAATCCTCGACGAGATTTTAGAGCTATCCAAAGACACCGAGCCAGAGTTCTACTTCGAGGCCTGCTTCAGGATGGCCGATGTCCACATCCAGATGGACAATTACAGGGGCGCCGTTAAATGCGCCCTCAGAGGCATCTTCAGAGCCCCAAGCGGAGATCACTACAGGCTCGGAATCAAGAGGTTGGGGGATATACTAACCATCATCCTGGAGGAGGGGAAGCTCGGTGAGCTCTCAAAGAATATGGAACCCACCCTAACACTGATAAAGGAGGATGAAGAGCTCCATAGATTCGCCACAGCGCTCGTTGAAGTTGCCAGTGGAAAAAGGGTTGATGAAAAGTTCTCCCTCCCCGAATTCAACGAGATTATGGAAGGTCTAAGGAAGCAAGGCATTTCATGAGATAGTCCTTTCCGGGAGGAAGGGGAAAGTTATAGGGCTCATCCCCGGGTTTCTCATTGTAGTATGGCCTGTTGCAGGCGGGACAGCCATGAGTAGCAAAAACTGAGGGAGGAACATCAACGCCCTTCAGGTTGAACCCCCTTATCCCCTCCCCCTCGAAGACTATCCTATCAGCAAGCCCCACCTCAACGAGCCACCTTGCCAGCTGGATCTTCCTGTAACGTTCCAGACTCGGCGGTTTGAGATTTTCAAGTCTCGTCCCCCGTAGAGGGGTGAACGCAAAGAGTGAAACATCCACACCGATTGAATAAGCTTTTTCAAAGGTCTCCACCAATTCACGATCCGTTTCTCCAAGCCCAACTATGAGGTGAACTACGCCTCGTCCTCTACCCATAACCCCAACAACCATCTCAGCAAAGTCCCACATAGCTTCCCACTCAAAGTCGGGCTTGAATGCCTTGAAAAGCCTTTCACTGGAAACGTCGAGACCTATTCCAATGTAATCAACGCCGAGTTCCCTGAACTCCTCAAGAACCCTCTTGTCCACCGGGGTTATCGATACCGAAACCGGAAGTTTAAGGGGTTTGAAAGCCTGCAAGAGGACAAAAACGTCGTCGAGCATTCCGGGATAGTCTATGGTCTGGAGGCAGAGCCTGCCAAACTTCCCTCTTGGAAGGGCTTTAACTACCTCATCGAGCTCGAAAACTGGCCACGTCACCCTGGACAGGCGGTCAAGGTTTGCCTTGCTCGTCCTTGCCTGAGCGCAGAAAGCACAGTCATTTGAGCACTTGCCAGGCCAGTAGGTCATTATATAGGCCGTGGTCGGTCTCGCCATCAGTTTGCCCCTCTTCAGTCCGAGGGACACCGCAGTCCCGTACGATACCCTAACCAGCACCCTTTCTCCCCCTGAGTAGTGGGATATGGGCCATTATAAGTGCCACGGTGGCTATAACTGGTAGCAGGGGGAAGACTCCATCATAACCCCTCAACTGGGCAACGTAGCCGAGGCTGACCTGGCCCGTTAGCATTCCGAGGTCAAAGAACATCGTGTAGACGCTTGAGCCCATAGTTCTTATCCTCGCTGGAAGGTTCCCAAGGGCCATGAGCTGCATGGCGGGAACAGCCAGACCAAAGCCTGCACCTACCGTGAGGGCACTCAGGTATGAGAGTGGAGGAAGGGGATAAAAAACCAGAAACACATAACCCACAATGACGAGGGATATCCCAGCACGGATCACGGGCACGGGTCCTACGGAGTCAGCGGATCTTCCTCCAACAACCCTCATAACAAAACTGGCCATCCCTATCACCATCATGTATATGCCGAAGAGGCTCTGTGGCATGCCGAGGACCTTGTAAAGGGCAGGGAGATAAGTGATAACGCCCGCGTAAGAGAGGGAAAAGAAGAAGAGAGCGAGCGAAGCGGCAACGAAGGTGAGTCTAAGGAGTCCACGGTAGCTTATTCTCTCCTCTGAGTGTTTCCGGTAATCGCCCCCACTCACTTTCCAAACCGGAACAACGAGTGCAGCACCCACGGCGGAGAAGAGGATTGTGAAAGAGAAAGCCCCAACAAATCCGAGGATATCGGAGAGGTAGCCCCCGAGGGCTGGCCCGATTATGTTGCCGAGCGAGAACATCATGCCCCTCCATCCGAGAGTCTCCCCAACCCTCCCCTCCGGTGCGAGGTCAACGGCCGTGGAGAGACTGGAGGGAAAGAAGAGCCCCATGGCAAATCCGTGAATACCCCTCGAAACTGCAAAAAGAGACAGGTTTCCGGTAACGGCAGATCCGACGTATAAGGCTCCCGCAAACGCCCCAAGGAGGTTACCAAAGAATAGGGCATGGAATCGATAGCCCCTGTCGCCGAGGAGACCGCCAAGGGGCTTTGAAAAAAGTGAGACAACAGAGGCAACGCCCGCGACGAGTCCAACCATGAAAGGAGCAGCGTGAAGGGTTATCGCAAAGGGAGATACTATCGGGTTAACCACGCTTATACCGAGAAAGAAAAAGAAAGTGGAAAAGTTCAGAAGCCAGACGTTCCTCAGGGAGGACACTAAACACCAGCCTCCGGTTCATTCATGCCGTCCCTTATGAATGCATAACTCATATGCTTCGTATTCTTGGCGAAGCCGACGTTTCCGCGGGAATCAACCATTATGATGCCCATCGTATCCTTACCAAAGTATTTCGTGGCGAGACCTATCGCGGCATTGCTCGCACTTTGAGCGTCCATACCGAGCCTAACGAAGTCGGTGGCACTCTTGGCTAAAGCGAGCTTTATTGCAACCTCTCCCAGGCCAGTGCATGAAGCACCGGCAACCTCGTTGGCGTAGGTCCCACCACCGATTACGGGTGTATCCCCAACCCTGCCGAACATCTTAAGGAAAACTCCTCCAGTTGAAGTCCCGGCAACGACTTCATCCCCATCGAAGGCCACCGCCCCAACGGTACTCCTGAGAACTTCGGGATACTGCCTGATGAGTTCGTTGAGCTTCTCCCAGTGTCTAGTTTCCCCGGTTTCGAGAAGTTTCCTTCTCAGCTCCTCCCACTGCTTCACCCTCTCCCCAGTCACGGGGTCGTACTCCTCAAAGCCGAGAAGCCTTGCAAACTTAACGGCACCTTCCCCTACCAAAAGCACGTGATCAGTTTTCTCCATTACCTTCCGGGCCACACTTATTGGATTCCTTACACCCCATATTCCGGCAACGGCACCTGCCTCAAGGGTCTTCCCGCGCATTATTGCCGCGTCCATTTCGACCTTGCCATCGAGGGTAAGGACACTCCCAGTTCCAGCGTTGAAAAGAGGGTTGTCCTCAAGGACCTTGACGGCTTCCTCGACTGCATCCAAAGCCGAACCCCTCTTTAACTCATGCCAGCCCGCTAAAGCGGCCTCCTTAACTCCCTCTATGACTTTAGGAATCCTCTCCGCTTTCCTGATTGTACCTGCACCACCGTGAACTACGATAGCCCCCACGAGAACCACCGGAAAAAGTTTCCTCGAAAGGTTAAAAGAATTGTGGAAACGAAAAGAGCTCAACTTAGGCTCATGTTGATTATTGTCTCGCCTATGTTTTCGAGGTACTCCAGTATTCTGCGGTAGCTCTCCATGGCTATCGACTGTCTGTAGTTTATGGAGCGAATTTTTTCTTCGAGTTCCAGCATGAGGGAGTCTATTCTGCCAAGATCCCTCTCCTCAATCTGCTCCATCATGGCACTGAACTTCTCCACAAGGTAAGGGACATCAACGGGATCCGGATTCTCGGCTATTCTTATTATGTGGTCCCCTATGCGCTCTATACTCCTGACAATGAAGAGTATGCCAAGGAGATCAAAGGTTCTTCTTATTATACCGCTCTCCTCCGTGACACCCCTCCTCGTTAAGAGTCTGTTAACGGCCCGTATAATCAGGAAGTAAAACCTGTCAAGTTCATTTTCGAGGTCGTTTATATCCCGGAATATTTCATCCCCGTTCCCCTCAACGAGGAGTTTGAGATCTCCGAGCATCGCGAGTATCAGGGAGCGGATTCTGCTCAGGAGCTCGGCAAGGTTGACATCATCCTCGTCCAGAAGGCTCTTGGCAACTATCCTTCGGGACTCATCAAGGATTATCTCAACCCCGGGAAGACTCTGGAGAATTTTACGTATCTTGACCTTGTATACAGGCATCTCTTCGGCGAGGTTTATTTCGAGGACGTCATAACCCTGGATGTATGCAGAGATGACGAGCCTTATTGCCATATCGGGCGAATATTCCCTGGAGATTTCGAGAGTTTTTTTCTCACTCACCTCCCTCGGCTCTCGAGGATAGATTGTTATGCTCCCATCGGGATTCAGGATGAGGGGAACCACGTCCCCCTGTTTAAGGTTGTGCCCCCTCACCCATTTCTTCGGCAGGGATACTATGTATGAACTCCTCCCGGTAAACTGTATCTTTCTGAACTCCATAGTGAGCACCAAAGCTATATAGTGATGAAGTTTAAAGCCTTAACTTAGAAATTGGTATAAACGCTATGAAGTCCATCTTACCATACCCAATCACCGATGGTTGAAGGATGAAAAAATCAAGCCTTCGCAAGCTCCTCCCCGCGCTCAAAGGCCCTGAAGTTCATCTCCCAGAACCTCTCGCGGAGGGTGAGCTTTATCCCCTCCAGCAGGCTCTCCCTCCTAAGGGGAATTGAACCTTTCCTGTAGGCGTAGCCGAGCATTAGGACACCGAGTGTCCTCGGGTTTATTTTATCGGCCTCCCTCTGAAAGTTCATCATTTGAATCGGACAAATCCTTGCTATCGCTTCCTCGATTTCTTCCAAAGCTGGATAGCGCTCCTTGCCGACAAGGGTAGTCGCGGTGTGGATTGGATAGGCATTCACCACGGCAACGCTTTTCTTTCCCAAAAAGCGCGCGTTCCTCAAAGCTTCAGCCGGTTCGAGGGCGAGCATTAAGTCCGCTTTCCCTTCCTCGATGAGGGGCGAATAAACTTCCTCGCCAAACCGGAGGTAGCTCAGAACACTACCGTAGCGTTGACTCATCCCGAGGGTCTCGCCTATCCTGACGTTGTAGCCCTCAACCATCGCGGCGTTTCCAATTATTCTCGAAAGCGTCAGGCCTCCCTGACCGCCAACACCGGTGATTATGAGGTTGAACTCCATGGCAACCACCGATAACCATTGGAGGAAAGAAATAAAAAGCTAATCTCAAAAAAATTCGTTCATAGGGCCAGCTTTTCGAATATTTCAAGCTTTTCTTTTCCCTCAACGTTTACCCAGTCAAATATTGAGCCCGAACTCTCCCACAGCCTTAAGCTCTCGACGAGAGGCTTATAGATTCCACCGGCGATGCCGTTCGCTATGATTGCGCTTCCCTCAGCGGCTTCCTTTGCCTTTGCCCTGCTCTCAAGTTTGAGAACACCTATCGAGAAGCCGTAGCGTTCGAAGGCACTCTGGAGGGCCTCCTTGACGTCCCTGAAAAACTCCGGAATCCTCGAAAAGCGTCCGCTGATGTAGATTGACTCCGGCTTAACCGACGGAAGGAGCGCGAAGACGTCCTTGACGATGGCCTCTATCATGGCCTCGTAGCCCTCCCTAACCATTGCGTCCTCCCTGGCGAGCTTAACGAACTCTTCGGGAGAAACCGCGAATGGATTTATTCCCGCTATGTAGGAGGCCCCGCCCTGGAAGAGAACGAGCTTTCCGAAGTCGTCAAGGGAGTTGGCCAAAGCGTAGGCCAGCTCGCCGTCCATGAAGCCCATGCCGAGGTACCCAGGGAAGCCGGCGGTTCCGGCCATGGCATCAACGATTTGGCCGTTCTTGACGGCCATTGCGGAGGTGTAGGCGAAGCCGACCTCAACCGCTATGAGATTGGTGTCCCCGTAGGGCACTCCTTTCCTCTCGGCTTCCCTGACCATAGAGAGGGCAGCTGTGAAGACCTTGTCGGCAGTTCCGAGGTCAATCCTGTTGGCTTTCCTCCAGCGAGGAACCGTTGGGAGGTGTATGACACCTGGGGTGAAGTAGACGTTCAAATCCCCCACTTCCCTGAGAAGGAGCATGAGCTCCCTTAAACCGACTATCTTGAGCCTTCTCTTAACATCAGCCTCGGTGATGAAGGTAGCCAAAGCTATTTCCTCGTCAGTCGCTTCCCTCGCGGGCTTGAGGGGGATTCCATAGCCACATGGCCCGACGATGGCGTCAATCTTCCCGTGCTCTTCCTGAACCTCGCGTAGGAGCTCGACTATCACAGATGGATTCTCGGTGACCCTGTTCCTGTCCACGGAAACGTCAACTATTATCTCCCCCGTCTCGTCGTCGAAGCCGAAGACGTCCATACTTTTCGTTCCGGAGTCTATACCGACGGCCTTAACCATGCCTCACCACCATTCCGCGGTTGTCAACCTTGGTTACAAAAACCTCACCGCCGTCGCCGTTGTCCATAAGGAATGACTCGACCTCGGATTTTAGCTTTTCTGCCTCGCTTTCTCCCCTCACGAGGCCGTAGAAAGCCGGTCCCCAGCTCGTCTGGCAGGCGCAGTAAGCTTTGCCCAGCATCAGCTTGATGCCTTCGTTGACCAGCTCGCAACAGTAGACGTTCTCCTGGTAGTCGCTCCAGAACTCACCGAGGAGGCGGTTGAATTGATACAAGCCGGAACCGAAGGTTTTGATATCCTTTTCAACGAAGGCCGGGAGGATTTTCATCAGAACTATCCTCGAAAGCCTGTCGGCCAATTCAGGGGGCATTTTCTTGAGGCTCCCAAGTATCTCGTCCTCTCGCTTTCTGACCTCGACAAGGGCCCTCCTCGGCGTTTCAGGGATTGCAACGACGAAGAGCCAGTCCTCCGGAAATTCCCCCCTGAATATCAACGGTGGAACGACCCTCTCACGCTTATCCACTGGGAATCCGCCCTCGTAGATGAAGCCGCCAACTTTAACGGCATAGAAGCCGAGGGCAGTTACGAGGCCACGCCTCATCGCGAGGGCTATCTCCTCCAGCGAGAGGTTTAGGTTGTAGAGCTCGCTGACTGCCCTTCCAAGGCTTAAAGCGAGGGTCGTGTGGAAGCCTACGCCGACCCACTTCGGGATGTGGCTTTTCACGATAACCTCGACGGGGGGAAAGTCGTAGCTCTCCCTGAAGCGCTTTAGGAACCTCATGGCGTCTTCATCGTTGGACGAGTCCTTCTCCGCCGGCGTTACCTCGATTTCAAGCGAGGGTCTCTCGATGGCGAAGCCCACCGTTCCATAGAGTCTCCCCATGTCACCGCTCAGGTCGGGGTTTCCGGTGTGGAGGTGAGCGGGAGCACTGACCTTAACCATCGTAGCATCACCCCTTAGATACGTATTTAAGGGGAGGAGCGGATTAAAAAGCATGTCGTTCGAGGAGTACTACTCGGCCTTCAAAGCCTACAGCGACATCCATTCTAACGAGTACAGAAAGAGGATAGAGGCCCTCGAACCCCTCCTCATGAAGTTCATGCCTGAGAAAGGCAGAGTCCTGGATTTAGGCTGTGGTGCCGGGGGCTTCTCCTTCCTTCTCGAAGACATGGGCTTCAGCGTGGTTGGCGCGGACAACAGCGATTACATGCTGTCTCTCGCAAAGGGATTTGCAGAGGAGAGGGGTTCAAGGGTGGAGTTCACTAAAGCGGACGCGAGGGAGTTACCCTTCGAGGACAACTCCTTCGACTACGTTCTCTTCATAGACAACCTCGTCCACTTCGGGCCCCTTGACCTCGGGAAGGTCTTCCGAGAGATTGCGAGGGTTCTAAAGCCCAACGGCAGGCTACTCCTCCAGTTCACGGACTTAAGGGCGCTCCTTCCAGTTCTCATGAACGGGCAGGTAATCGGTTCAGAGTACTGGATTAGCAGAGCTCTACCAGATAAGGACGAGAAGACCGTTCTCATAGAGTTTCAGAGCGAGGAAAAGTCCTTCCGCGTCCGCTTCAACGTCTGGGGGAAGACGGCGGTGGAACTCTTGGCGAAGATTTACTTTAAAAAGATTGGGGAGGAAAAAATCAACGAGCATACCCACTTCCAGG